>Ga0116227_10000963_pt1 | contig 61244 bp, 54 predicted proteins | sample S1TSphgellanicum_FD_89693 | JGI IMG/M metagenome (GOLD analysis project Ga0116227, IMG submission 89693) | Host-associated microbial communities from peat moss isolated from Minnesota, USA - S1T2_Fb - Sphagnum magellanicum MG | ecosystem: Host-associated > Plants > Peat moss > Unclassified... | reverse complement strand
CAAAGCCCTTTGTCAGTGGCTTTCCATTAGACTGCTGTGATCAAAGCACACTGTGTGTAAACAAACCCCTATGTCAGTGGCTTTCCATTGGGTTGCTTGCTGTGATAAGAACACACTGTCCGTGTGTCCGGGTTCTCAGAGTTCCTAGCATTGATTAACTACATACTTTTAACACATGTGCAACTCTCAACTGGAAAGCACCTCAGTCCATCTAGCAAGATTCAAAGCCCTTTGTCAGTGGCTTTCCATTAGACTGCTGTGATCAAAGCACACTGTGTGTAAACAAACCCCTATGTCAGTGGCTTTCCATTGGGTTGCTTGCTGTGATAGGAGCACATGGTTCGTGTGTACCTGTGATCACAGCAGCCTAATGAAAAGAGACCCTTTTAGTCTGACGAACATTCACGAATTCTGTGGCAGCTGATAGACGATTGTAGTACATAAATTTGACGATCGTTGTACATGTATGCTTCTTTGCAGGGTTCCATGCATCAAGAGTGGAGGGATCCGGTTCACCATCAATGGGAATCCCTGGTTCGACTTGGTACTGGTGACCAACGTGGCTGGCGCCGGAGACGTGACGGCGGTTTCCATCCGGGGGGGAACAGGTGCGTGGATTCAGATGACACGCAATTGGGGTCAGAACTGGCAATCCGGCGCTAACTTGGTGGGCAAGCCCTTGTCGTTCATCGTCACCACCAGCGACGGCCGACATGTGGTGTCCACAAATGCCGCCCCATCCAACTGGAAATTCGGACAAACGTTCGAAGGCTCTCAATTCTCCGTCTAACGTCTAATCTCTAAGGCTCTCTTTCCATTGCGCAATTGTGATCACAGCTATACACAAACTGCTCCTGATCAGATCAGACCAGATCAGACTCGATCATCAAATTAGCAAACTACTAAGCAACCCCAGGTATCGAGATTAATGGATCGAGATTAAACCGACAGATGCATCAAAACCATGTGTTAATCTACTACTCATACTCTCTAATCATACTTTCTGCATAGCCTACGACTCCACAGAATGAGATCTTTACTCAAACTGTGTAGCCGTTTACATGATGCAAACAACTAATGTAGTATAGTTAGCAACTAAAAATGCTTCTTATTATTAAGTATGCAAAATGCAGAGGCTTGCAGGATTAGTTAATCAGTTAGTAAGCCCGCACGAATGCATATTTACATATAAGCCGGATCCTTTCGTTAATTACGTCGTTAATTACGTGATTAGTTGTGCGATGCTGGCTACCTAGAAGTATAATATATTGAGAAGATTTTGTTAATTTTCAGCTTTTGGATTCTGTGGTGATTTGATAAGACATGCACCCGCTCCTCTAGCTCCTCCATAATAGATGGAATTATGGCTCAGATTATGTATTTCTAAAGTTTAATTATGCTTTCTTCATGGGGATTATTATTATAGTTTGTTGGCTTCTCCTGTAAGGAACATTTTTAAATTTGTTTTGTTTTGTTTATTTTTTCCATTGTGGTGGGGGGTAGGTGGATTCACAGTCTTTCACAAGAGGAATGAGCCAAATGTATGTTCTCTTAAGATCAAATGTGAAGAATGCACATGTCTACAAGTTCAAATTACCAGCAAAAAAGTTCAAAAGCAGAACCTTGTGACTTTTTGGTGATTCAATTTTGAATTTTTCTTTTCTACTTCCAAGTGTTGAACTGGTTGGAATGAATTTTGTGAGTTTGTTGGAACACACTGTCTGTTTTAGAGCTTGTCACCCCAGTTTAAAACTTAGTACTAGGGGCAAAGCTGCCATTTGCTTACAAGCTGCTTATGGTGTATGCAATTGAAATGTTGCCTACGAATTCACTGCAGTTCCCAAACTTCCAAAATTTGTATGACACACTCTTTTTCACAAATTGCACAACTCTTGTATTGAATTTAATCGAAACCTTTTGTCACCAAAAAGGGAGGTGTTGCACAGCTCCTAAGACTGTTTCTTACTGAACACTCTCTTTTCCTGCAGCTGTACAAGCTGAGCAGCTCTCTATGCACTTCTGATGTAACAAAACAAACTTAGTGTTCAAGTTCTTGAAGATGGACCATTAACCTTGGCATACAACTTCACAGCATACACCACTTTGAAATTTTTTCAATAAATTTTGTAAAGCTGCTGCCTTATAACAACAGTCTAATTTTGTCACAATTTTGATAGATTTGGGTGAATGTATGGTTGAGTGGTTTGTAAACAAGTCCATAACAAGTTTTTTTGAAGTGATCAAATGGATATAGTTGGCACTTGGTAATATCCAAGATTTTAATATTGTAATCTTTGATTACCAAATCCTCCCCCATTAGTGAAACCTCTTAAGCCCATGTCAAAATCTATATAAAATGTTGTTGAACTCTTTTTTTAATATAGTGAATGTCACTTGAAAATCTTAAAATGATAACTCGTAAATGGTCTCAGTTTGTTCTAGAGCATATAGAAAATATTGTCCTGGATGCAGGTTTTTGTGTAATTTATGGAACAAACTACCATGTACAATGTAATGCTAGGTGTTTTTTAATGATAACTTGAAATTGCAATACTATAATATGCAACATGCATCATAAAAATGTTGAGATAAATTCATAGTAATTATGAATATATTAAGTGGTATTTTGGTAGTATTGTAAAAACATCAAATTCATGTCCCGCAAAACAAATATCTCATACATGTAGGAAAATGTTATGTTTAGAATTTATTTGTTTGAAGAGCAATTGGTGCATTTTCATCAATATCTATTACATGCATCTTTTGATCAAATTTTTAGGCTCATCCATTAATAATAACTATGCAAACTTGTGTATTTGGATCCTTTTGAAATTGTTGAAAATTGTCCACATAAGAAAATATCTTATTTTATTAAAAATGATATGATCAATTTTTAAAATGTTAACAAAGAAGTATTTTAGTGCTACCTTAATGTTTACACTATTAGCAAACATGTTTTTCTTTACTTGTCTTTGTTGATTAAAATAGTCAAAATTTTAGTCAACAAAAACAATTCAGAAAAGACATGTTTTTTACAAGTAATTATATTTGAAATCAATTCTCTTAAATTTATAGTCATATGACTTATAAAGGGGTCTTATATTAATTTTTCAAAATACCCATGAAATATGATTTTTTTTCATAAATATAAATAATTTTGATATATTTGAACCTAAAGTGGGTACAATAATGTCACATGTCATAGGGTTTGAATGTTTGAAGATCTTGACATGTAGAAATTGTGCAATTTATATGTTTCAATAGAAAGGTTGGTGGAAATGTGTAATTTTTTTAATAGCATTTCAAGAATACTAAAAAACTATGATACCATATAAAAATATATACACTCACACAAACTAAGACCCATATTCCAATTGAATGAAAGCCAAAATAAAGATTTAAAAACATGTTCATTAAACACAATTTTTTTGGAAAACCAAAAATTTGACAAAATTAAAAGGACTTTTAAAAATAGAGTCTAATTTCAAAAAAAATTGATCTACAATTTAGTTAAGTTTTTAAAAAATAAGAATTTGACACTTGATTTTTATTAAATTTTCATATTTCAAGGCAAACAATTTAGAGTGGAATTTAATATGAATTCTTCTATTTATTAACAACCTAGTTAATTAACTAATCCATAGTTTTGAGTTTCAAAAGTTCACTACTAACAATAATGCATTATTTTTTAAAAATAATTTTACAAATGTGTTCATAATTAAGATGTTAATGTATTGCCAATTATTAATTGACAAATTTAAAATTATGTGATTCACCAAAAACATCTAAATGCAATTCACCTTATAAAATAACCATTGTGACACAAAAAATGAGTCACTCAACCATGCATTCACCTGTCATATCATTCATCTAATTTTGTAACACAAAAAATTGATATCCCATTTAATTTATAACAATTTTGAAAATGATAATGGATAGCAATTTATATTTCATATTGTGTGACCTTTTTTACTCATCCAATTGTTGTTTCATATCTCACATGGTGTTTTGTAACAAAATGACACATTGTTCCTTGTCGTATTGTTAAAATAGGTTTGCCCCAAAACTTTTCTAACATTTTTTTTCTTAATTGTTTATGTTATATATGCACAAACATGACATAGGAGAAATGGGACAATAGTCATTGCATTACAAAACACCAAACAAAATATGAAACAAAAACAAGATGAGAAAGAAAGAAATGTCACACACTTGACTACCAAAAAAATGCTATCACAATAGTCTTGCAAATGGGTGAATGCATGAATGAATGGACAAATTTCAATGTTACAATGTAATTTTTTATATTAAAATTTTTTATTAAGTAAATTTACCATGTTATATTGATTTTGAAACTTCAATGACATTGATTTAATATTTTTTATTTTAATATTACTAATCATTACATAATTTAGAAAAAGTTTCAAAAATGTAACAATCATGTTTATTTTCCTTAAGGTTTTTGGTCAAGAACACAAGTTTGAAACATGGTTTTTTTTTTCCTTGGGAAATAATTCTGCAAGGTACCTTTTATGATAAATTTTTTTATTTTTAAAAATAATTAATTGAGTAAGTATAATTTAGTCATGAATTTCCAAAATTTGAGAACATGATTATGAAATAGGCCATTAAAATTAGGAAAAAAAATTTTAAATAATTTTCATTTTTTTTATTAAAACACTTTAGACCATATACTTTGGCATGCAATAGATAAAAATGACAACATATATATTTATAATTGTGAAAACATTTGAGGGAAAGAGGTCAAGAATATTATTTATCAATTTTACCACTCAAGGAATTCCTTGAAATGATGATTAATGCTAACACCTATGGACTATTAATGCAATTTTGCAACACACATTTTATGATGTTCCATTAAGTCTTTTTCTTCTTAAAATTCAAAATAAAATTGACAATAAATTATATTTGGTATTCTATGAAATTTTATTCAGGTCTTTATTGAATATGTCAAGTTTGTCAATGTCCATCTTTGGAGGGACATCCTTGGGATGTCTTGTCAACTTGCAACACATCTTGAATATGGCATCCTTAATATTTTAGGTTCAGGGTACATCCCTTTTAGGCTTGGGCAATGTTAAGGATGACTAAGAGAAAATTCTAAGAGACATTAGGATTTTATTTTGCAAGTGATAGGGATGATGGAATAACATTAAGGGATTTTGAACATAATTGATAAAAATCTTGGGAGATGTTGAGAATTATTGGGGGATTTTGAACAATGTCAAAAAAAACATTGAGAGATTTTGGGTTGTGTTGGGAAAATTCTGAGATTTTTTTTTCAATGATGGGGAGACCTAGGGGATAATATTGGTCTTGGGAAAATACCTTGGGGGCCTCTAAATAGTGTTGAAAAAATGTTGAGGAGACATTGAACAAGATCAACAATCGTTAAATTATTCAAGAACATGTTGTGGGACACCAAACACCATTGAGAAAATATTGAAAAAAAGGTAAGTTTGAACCTTAGTTAAATTATTATTTTATTTAGGGTAGAAGTAAAAAAATGGTAGGGATAGTAGGAGGGATTCAAAGAACATCTTGGGACTTTTCTAAGCCTAGGGATGTCCATTTTGGCAACCTTACTATATGTTGTTTCATATTTCACATGGTGTCTATTGTGCAATGTGGAAGATTATTTCAAATGTTTTCTATTTTCTTTCACAAATATGTTTTCTTTAAGAATTTTTTTTTTGAAAAGTAATGTCAAGTTGTCAATGTATGAAATTTTTAGTCTTATATGAAATGTGTGGAGAACCTTAAGTTATCTAAGGTTCAAGATTCTTTTTGATATCGCATTTTGATATATGGAAAAATTAGATCTTTAAAAGATGCATCCACACTTTGGTAGACGTACAAAGTATATTATTTTACCCAAAAAAAGGAAATCATACTACATAAGCTTCACATGTTTTTCCAAAAATGTTTTTGGCACAATCGCTTTACAAATCTATTGAATTTACAAAGTTATTGATAAAATGATATTGCCATGCAACAAGAGGTTGTCATGCAATCTACACCAAGAGGGAAGGTGTGTTCTTACTAATTCCAAGTGCATTGTTGATTTTCATGTGAAAGTTTGAAATCTAACTTAGAGAAAACATTTGTGGGGACTACTTGTCATGCATAGATACATCCATAAAACATGGTTACTTGCTTAAATGTTCATAAAATTTGTGAGGTGATTGGAAAGTTCATGATGGATTATTTTATTTTATTTTTATGTTGGATAGCCATGGGATGATGTATTATTATTGAAAATAATGGGGCAAATAAACAAAAAGTCTTATCCAAGCTTGATGTTATTTGTTTACATATTAATTAGTTCATAGAAGCTCATTTTAGGATTGGGTGTAGATTAGTTGGTAACTAGCTAGTTGTTCCTTAGTTTTGTATATTTAATATTTTGGGAAAAAAATCATAAACGGATTTTTTTAATACATCTTTTTTTCAAAATATTGGAATATATATAATACTAAAATATTGAAATCAACCTAAGAAATTAAAAATACTCAAAGGCATTTTGAAAAAAATTGCAACTAATTTTTAAAAATTTAAACAACAAAATTTGTTTAAAGGACATGTAAATAGATTAGAAAAGATTTGAACATGACATATTTTTGAAAAAAAATTTAAAAACCCCTTAACATAATAATATAATGAAATTTTGAAAAAACATTTTAAAAATTTTGTCCACGATTTTTCCAAATAAGCAATAAATAAATAGTCACCTAAAGGGGCACCTTTGGCTCATTATAATGTGCTTGACCATTTTTTGCATTTTTCCAAAAAATCAAGCAATATTTCCTATGAAAACATTTTTTGGAAAGGAACACCATTCAACAACATGAAGGCATCCACCTAGAAAGTGACTTCATCACCTAAAGCTATGATGACAACACACCCTATATCATTTTAAGGTTTGAAGTTGTTCTAGAGGGAAGATGTGCCTCGATTGTTGACACTTGCAGAGTTGTGGCCATTTCAAGGAGCTTTAACAAGATAGATGACCCATTTTGGAAAGAAGACGAGCGTTGGTTGCAAGAAATTACAACATCGCATTTACTTCAAAAAAATTTACAAAGGAAGACAACTCATAATGATGGTAGCTTGCAAACCTACATTTCTTTCAAGTTTTTTTTTAATAGATGGTTGCAATAACTTTGTTGATATCTGCTGTGGTTTTGTTCCATATGATTTTTTTAAGTCCATGATCTTAGATTGTTTGGGCCTTTGTCATTCTTCTTTGGATTTAAAATTTGTTCATGTTTTTGGGGTTTCTTTAATTTCCTTGTGTAATAAAATGTTTAGTTTTTGTCTTTAAAAACTATCCATAGATTATTTCATTATGATGTATAGAAAAAAAAAATACCCTAAAACCTTTGGGATCATGTTCATCATGTTCTTTCTATTTGTAACAAGTGTTTGAAGTTCATCAAATATCCTTTCAAACTTGTGATGTCACTTAGAGAAGGCATGATTGCATGTCGATGGAGAAGATGGTTATGCCATCTTGTTTGTTTGTGCCCTTGTCCTTTCAACATGTGTGACCTTATCCTTGCTATTTCATGTGGTTGGCCATGGGTAACAACAGAGATAAGCAAAGACATTTGGGAGTGTTCAGGGGTGATCCATCAAATAGGGCGAAGGCTATAGAGCATCAAAGGGTGTCTTGCGTTCAACAAAGAATAGCAATAGAATTGAATATAATTGTTGAGAATGTTGAAGAATGTGTACAAAATCGTGACATCAAAAGGGCAACTCAAGTTATAGTTCGAATTATTGCTTTAAACTTGGCACCCTCTTCTAGTGTTGTTGTAAGAGAAGCAGTGATTCAAGGGGTTTGTGCTGACCAAATTGTGAAGTATGTTATTCCAAACACTATTAAATCTTCCAAGGATGTAATTACAAAGGGAGACTTCCTATCTGGTTTGGTTCAATCTCTATCAGAGGTCAAATTGCCAAACACTGTAGAAAAATTCGCTTCAAAGCATGCCATCTCAACAACCCTTATCAATTCTAGTTCAAACACTTCTATTTGGCCAAAAGCTCGGATGTTGAAAGTGCATCCAAAAAATGTGGCCATGGTTTTTCACATCAATAATTGATGCGTAACTCAAATGGGTTTCTCTGGTCATTGTCCATATGAAAGAAAAGATTAGATATGTTGGCTCCTAAAACTAAGGTAACGGTTTTATCTTGGTGGGCTTTAGAAACACATATGAATCCAGACAGAAAAGAGGTGGTGAGGAAAATATTAGCACCAAAAGTGTATGAGGAGAAGCCAACATAATATCTCATGGAAACATAGGTTTGTTTCATCACATAAGTTTTCTATTTGATGTTTAATTTTGTTTGCAATTAATTAATCATGTGTTGTTCCAAAACAATGGGTTTAGGTCATTGTGAATGATTCTAAGATCAAATGTTATTAGTGATTCAAATTTTTGGATTTTAGATAAGATCTACAATTTTACCTAGTGATTTTGAGGTCAAATAGGTTTAGGGTTTCGAATTTTTGGATTTTAGATGGGATCTACAGTTCTATGGTGGAATGGTGCTCAAATTGCAAATTTGTAATTCTACATTCAAATTGCAAATCTTTGAGCACAGTTCCATGAATTATGTTCAAATTGTAAATCTATCTTTCTATGGTGGAACTATGCTCAAAGACCTTGAAAAGGAATTTCAAACTTCAATTGAGTTCTTGTTCACAAATAGCCCAGAACCTTGTGAGCCTTATATTGTTTAAGCACACCTATGCATTGTTTTGTACTATTGCCTTAATGTTGGATTTTATGTAGTGCATTGATGACTCACAAGGATTGACATTGAACAATTTTTCCATTTGTGAAGTTGAAAAGGATTGATACATGTTTGTTTTTTAAATTTTCTAACTACTGAAAACTCTAAGTGTGTTGTTGGTGAATAATTTTAACATTTGTGAATTCAAAGGGCTAGTGCATGTTTATTTGTGAAGCATTGTGGATTGTTGAGGATTCCAAAATGTCTTATTGGTGAGTAATTTTGACATTTGTGAATTCACAAGGAATGATTTGCATGTTTTTATGAAGCATTGTGGACAATTGAGGACTCCAATTATGTTGTCGGTGATTAATTTTGACATTTGTGAACTTATAAGGAATGATGCATGTTTATGTGAAGCATTGTGGACAATTGAGGACTCTAATTGTGTTGGTGGTGACTAATTTTGACATCTATGAAATCAAAAGGACTAATGCATGTTTATTTGTGAAGTATAGTGGACTACTAAGGATTCCAAATGTCTTGGTGGTGAATAAATTTAACCTATATGGCAAATCAAAGGTGATTCCCGTTGACAGTTTTTGGATTTTGATATATGTAATCACTATAATAACTAATGGTGGTGGTATATTAAAAGACTTGGGAATGTTGAACTAAATTTTAATGAGTCATCAAAATTTCTGAACTAATCGTGAGTTCATATAGCCTTTGCATGGCTATCTTTTGTCAACTATAACATTTGTTATTTTTGTTAACAATATGTCTTTAAACCTCATTGAATTCCTATTGATGTCTTTTTGGGTTCTATGATTTCCATGTGTTGTTGTTCCTAATTTTCAAATTAAATTGAATTACTAAATTTTTGATCTAATACTTATGTTTGAACTTGTATATATGGTGGAGGTTTTAGAAAGGTTATTGACTTCAAGTTAGTCATCAAAAATTTATGAACTAATTGTGAAGTTAAGTTGTTTTTTCATCTCTCTTTTCACTATTTTTTTTATATATGAATATCACATTTGCTTCGTTTTATGTCTGATCTTTTTTGTCATAATTTGATCATGTTCATTATTACCTAAATGTTTTGTTAATTATATTTCATTGGAATCTTTCAAACAAATGTACTTTGGCAATTATCATGTATGTTCTATGATTGTCTTCCAGCAAATGTGACATTTTTTTTATGATATTAAGTTCTTTGAATATTTAGTTGTGTTGTATTTTCAATTTTGCGTTGATATTTTCCAATTTCAATTGACCATGTGGGTGTTGGTGCTCTTAATTTACTAATTAATTTGCTTCAATGGTGGGCTAGTGATATAATGATTTTAAGTTAACCTATACACATGGTGGAGATTTTGGAAAAAATATTGACATTTAGTGAGTCATCAAGGTTTTTGAATTCATTTTGAGTTCAAGTGCATTTTTCAAATTATTAGTCTTCCAATTATTGTAAAATTATTTCAATGACTTTGGGTATACATCCATCTAGTTTTGTGATTATCTATTAATATGATTATGTGGTTGTTGGTTCTCCCAAGTTGTTAATTAACTTATTTTGGTGGGTTTTAAATATGATTATGCTGCCAAAACCTATAGATATGGTAGAAATTATGGAAAGGTTATTGTTTTAAGTGGGTCAATAGGGTGTTGAACTTAGTATGAAGTTCAAATTAGATTTATTTTCATGGTTGTCTCCTAGCTCAATTACAATTCTATTTCATGATCTCACATTAGTAAATATATATTTTCAATTATGCCATGTTCCTTCAATTTCATTTGATCAGTATTGGGTTTACACTAAACTTGCATTATGATTGTCTACTTCATTTGATTTTAAGGAACTTGATCAATTTATATGTTTTCAAATCTTATGTTAACTTCATTCTAGAATTTCATTTGTTGAACACTAACTACTAATAGACCTCATGTATTGTTAATTGACGTAGATTGACGTGGCTACTTGGATCAACTAATTTACAACACTCCATTCGATTGTGAGTCTTTGTCAATTTTCATGGTTATATTCCATGCTAGTTGTAATGGTATTTCAAGGATCTTGCATACATGGAACTCAAATTCTAGGACTCTTGGTTTTGAGTTTCAATGAAACATTACTTGGTTTTTAAACTATGTGACTTTAAGTAAACCCTACACCTACTTAGCTATAATGGTATTTCTATCATGCCCTACAAACATTTTGGGTATTCTCTTAATGCTATTGACTTTTAGTGAGTAATAACAATTTTTGGTAAAGTAGTGACATTCAGTAAAAAATCATTACAAAAAATTAAAATCAATGTGAAATTCACTTGGTTATTTTTCCACAATTGTTTTCTTATTCAATTGTGAGTTTATTTCAGTTATTACAAGAATATGTTTTTCAGTTTTGTGTTCATCTATTCCGAGTTTAATTAAATTTATCATCTATCAATTATATAATGGGACCCATGATTGGAGTTTTGGTGTTGGGGTCAACTACACTGAGGACATGTTTACCTTTAATATAGTTTATTCCAACACCAATACATTAAACATTGTATAAACAATGTTGTCAAATTTAACTATGCAGAACCATCTAGTAGTTCAAAATCAATGTTGTTAAACTAAAACTTGATGAGGTTACAATTGAAAGTATTTTCATTAAGAAGGTAATACCTTGAGCTTTCATCCCATCAACATAGGCATTACCACCAATATCAACAATGAAAGAAGCTTAAATATCCAAATCAAGGGAATTAGAAGCAAATAAAAGCAAGGTTTCAATAGTCATGGACATGGTCAGGTATCGACCATCAATGTGCATTTACTTATAGAATAGTTGTTGACCATGGAAGGTTATCTTGACCATGGTCAAATTTTATAAGATCCCAATTCCCCCTACAAATATTCAATATCGGCAAGAACTTGTTAATAGAATTGAACTTGAAGACAAAAAGGTACTAAATGGATATTTGTAAAGGATTGGAGTATGTATAGACTTGTTCAACTTTTATGATTATCTTTTAGTCGAAATGTAATGGTGTATGATTTTCAATATACCTTATTTGAGTTTCCGTCCATCTCCTTCCAAGTTAATTTGGTCATGGCTGGTATTGGGGTTCCTATTTGGTTGGTTTTGATTTTTTGGGTTTATGGTGGGTTGGTGAAACCATGTTTTTGATCTATAGCATGGGTATTTTTTGGAACATTTATATAGTTTCAATGGGTCATTGATCCAATAGTTGAGACCATGATGAATCATCAATGTTATGTTCATAAGCTTTGGAATTTGTTGATTTCCTCATTTTCAAAGATTAAAGGTGTTATTTAGTCTAATTAGTCTAATACTTCTAATCTAGACTTTACTAAAACTATACATTTGAAGTGGAATGTATTTTAGTTTAAGGATGCAAGAGGGTACATTTGTCAAGTTGCACATTTGTCAAGTTTGCAAAGTTTTTGCATGCACTTGGAACAAGCAAGATTTGGTATAACTTAGTGGACCTATAACTTGAGTTGTGATTTGACTGTCTTGGTAGGACTCTTTATATGAATTATTTATTTTCATCTTTCTATCAAGAGCTCTTTTTAGTTATGCATCATGTAATTGTGCTTGCTCCTATGCATTTGGTAGCTAAATTGAATCAATCCATATCTTGTTCCATTATTCTAATTTAAAAGTTGGGCATGGTGATGAAGATGGAATTTTTTTTACGTTTCTAGAAAGCGCATCCATCTATGATTATAAATAAGTGAACATTTGATTCATTACATTCATTTTGGGTTAAGAAAATGAAGGAATGCAATGTATGTTGTTGCATTTATCATGTAGAACTAGAGAAGTTGAAAGTTGGTTTTAACTGCATGCACCAAAAATTTGAATTACACATAGAATCTCAATGTGAGGTCGTATGTGCCTCTATTGAAGATTTTGGTATTGGCTCTATGGGTTCACATGGCATCTATCCTGGGTTGATTACATTGTGGAAAACTATAATTTGTCCCAAGGACCCCCATTTAGAATGGCATGCCTTGGATTGTGTTTTTGGGAAATGTGAAAATTGTGGCGTGGAGAACTTGGCAATTTGTCCAAGTAAGGAGGATGGATCATCATTTACCCTAATATCTTGGAAACATTTCAATATGGAAACCATTGTAATTAAGAAATGTGAAGAAAGGAAGAAGTTGAAGTTGAGCTATAGGTCCACAAAGAACAATGAACTTATTGAGTACTTGAAGCCAAAGTTGCAATATTTTGTTCATCACAATTTCATTACAAGGTGGTAGGACTAGTAGTTCAAAAATTGCCTTGAAAATTTTCCAGATGACACTATTGTTTCAATAATTGATTTTGTTAAGAATTACAGTTTTGAGGTTCAAAATGAAATACATACTATGCATTGGCATAATTACCATATCACAATCCTTGTGCATATAACTTGGAGGAGGAATCTAAATGTTATTTTGGATGATGAGGATTCAAAGACTATGATGAGGTACCATTTTAATATATATGACGACAAAACCCATGACAGTTATTTTGTAGAACATTGTTTATTTTTGCATTGGGAGGATATTATGAGGAATGGTTTCACACCGAAGGCACATTGGTATGGTTTAACAATTAGAGCTTTCAATTCAATAGCAAGATACCACTATATTTTGTTAATTGGTACCTTCATCTAACAAGTGGTTTCTTATGTATGTGAAGCTTCTTTGGCTTAAGACATGGAAAGGGTCTTCATGATGGGGCAAGTGTAGCTTTGAAATGGTTTATTAGAGAAGCTCAACTTAATGTTGAAGCTCTTGAATTCTAGAATGTAAAACATGTAATGGCATTCCTTCATGATCATTTGAGTCAATGACCAGAGTCATCATATTCAAGGGAGCAAAGGAAAGTTAGCCATACCTTTTGACACATTAAACCATTTGATGTGGATATGATTATTGAATACACATGTGATACCATAAAGGGGATGAGGGATGTGCATTCGGTACAATCTATTGGTGCCATGTATGTGAACAAGCTATTGAAAAAAACCTTAGCTTGTTTTTGTTGCTTCTGTGTGGATCCTAATTTTTTGGATTCTAAAAATCTGCCAGGGACCATCTAGTGGGAGCTTGAGGTACTCATTCCTAACAATGTTGGCTATGTATAGGGTGCCATTGAAGATGCCATTGAGGAGGACAACTGGGATGAATTTGGATTTGATGGTGATAACTTTGCTTCTTGCATTTCCTTGGGGGACAACTTTGTTGTGAACTCAAAAAAAAGAAACACAGAAGGGGTGGACTTCTACATCTTATTGTGCACTAAAATTGTCTTCACTTTCTCAAAACCTTTCACTTGTCCTTAGGGACAACAATTCAACGTTGGTGGCATGGCAGTGGGTGGGAAATACTATCAGAAGTGGGGTTGTTCACAATCCTCATATGTTCTACTGAGGAGATTTTCAATGTTGTTTTTATTCGTGTATGCCACATTAGGGTGATCAAATTTCCAATGTTGCCAGCAAACCATAGAGTGCAGGGAAATGATTTGGTGTACAAGCTTCCTGAATATGCAGAAGATGGAATTAGGAAGAGCATTGTAGCCGTTAAATTGTAATCCAGTCTATGAGATCATTAGTTTACATTCTAGTCTCAATATTGATAATTTTTGTTACATTGGGCTACAACTACAGAGATTGCTAAAATAGTTAAATGTTTGAGTTAGAGGTATTTGTGGAGATGATGAAGGTCCATAGGGGATTTGAAAGCTGAGTTTGTGAGTGGCATCATGGTTTCAAGTCAAATGTGTTTGATATGTGTCTAGGGCAATTTGGGTTTCCACATTGGGGCATGGGAAAAAGGAAGTGAATACCTATTGATATGGGAACTTTGAGTGTTATGTCTATCCATGTTGGGCTTTGTAGATTTCTTTAAATTGTTATGGTGGGTAGGGATTCACTTGTCAAAACTTCTAGATTTTGTGACCTTCAAAGGTGGGAAGGTGCTTCAAGAAATACTGATGTTGAATTTCTTGTTGTCTTAATGGGACAAACCATGTGGTAAAAGGGTTTAATTGTATTTGGTGCACTTGGGATACCAAGATTTTGGTCTCTAAAAGGGAGTTAGTACTTGGACTATTTTCAATTGTGATGTCATCATGTTCATAATATAAATCTCATTGGTTTGGGATCATGAATTGTTGTATGTGTGCTGATGATCATATAATTCATGATAATAAATATGAAAAGATTTGATCAAAAAAATACCTATAGATATTATATGGATAAGTTTTTATAATTGTTTGGGATAAGCAAAGTCTTGAGGAAATAAAGTGATAGATATTAGTCCATACATTAAACATTGTGCAACTAATCTGTCAAATTTTTGTTTTTGAATTTCATTATATAAATGTAATTGGTTTAGGAAAATAGTTCCACATTTCTTCTGTATTTGGAATTGAAGGAAAGATGCCACTTGGGATTTGCAACTCAATGTATAATTTCAATGGTCCATGGCAAATAGATCAACATTCTACCAAAGCACTAGCACTTGATGTAGTATCATTGAACTTTTTAGCTTACAACTTAATCTCCATTGATTTTACATCATGTTTAGAATGTAGTCATTTTGGCCTAGAAGTCATTGAACTTGGATATGTTTAATTATAATTAGTTTGCAAAGGTTTTCTGCTTATGTTTGATTAAGAATTTCATGCTTACTATCAATGAGAATAGTTCATGGTTGTTTTAGAAATGACAAATTTCCAATTATCATAACAAACTAAAATTGTCAAAGAGGGTGTTTGTAGTCAAGCCTCCTATTGAGGAGTTTCAATATTTTTTGGAGTTTTGGATTCCAATGTAATGCTCATCTTTAGGGTTTGATCTTGTTTTTGGGCCTTAGAAAAAGGGACCAATCTTCCCTGTTATGCAATTTAGTTTGATGGGCCTTAAGTTATACATCAATACCATTCAAGTTAGTGAATAAAACAAGTGGGTAATGCATACAAGGAACAATTTCCAAAATTGCTTACTCATGAACCAAACATAACTAGAACTTTTGCCTTCTTCTCTTAACCAAGTGGCTTTTTGAAATCTGAAATGGATGTTAATAAACAAATTTAATTCATTCTTATTTTTCTTGTTTCTTTTTGCTATTCAATGTCTCTATTCTTGAAAGTTTTGAAATGTGAATTTCCACTGTGGATTTTTACTCCATTCTTAGGGACTAGACATCAAATAACATTTTGTCATTGGCATAATTTCCAATTTTTAAATGTCAATAACTATGGACTTTCCAAAAACACACCATGTGTACATGTCCATTAAGAGATATTACATCACATTCACAACATTAACAAAAACTTGGATTGACAACACCCGCCACCCAACCTTGTTGGGACTTAGTATTGAAAAATGAACTTGATCTCACATTGAGTTCAAAAACCCTCATGGCTAATAGTATATCACTAGCCTTTCTAATAACCCTATTGGATCACTAAATGTCATTGGCTTTCCCAAATTTCACCCTTACAACTCATTGAAAATCAATAACATTAAAAGAAATACCCTATGCATGCATTTTTGCAAGGCTTGATAAAAATACCATGTTGTAGTGAAGGCGCAAGACAATCATGAAAATGAACAAGTGAACCTTGTGCAAATCTAAAATAAAAAATAGTAATGACTCAATGAATTTGAGGAAAATGATGGAAAAACTTGTACAAAGAGGATCCTTAAGACACTATTGTATTTGAGTTGGAAGACAATCTTGGAAAATGATCAAAAACCTATAACACAATGGAATGGAATGCATGAGTTAAGATCCAAATAGTCATGTCAAAGATATGTTATTTAAATAATAATGTTTGGTCTATTAATAGCCAAATATTGATAAGATTAAACTCAGAGTCTAGTAGACCAACAAATGACTAAAAATATAAATATGTGTTCATGATCATTGAAATAAATTCACAACTAAGCTAGAATGTAGCCATGAAAAGATACAAAATCGAATTGTACTTGTCAAAACTTAGTTTTAATAAAAGAACTTGAACTCACAATGAGTTTCAAAACCCTGTGATTATTCATTGAATGTCACTAGCCCTTTCCAAATTTGTGATGACTCACTAAAAATCAATAGCCTTTCCAAAATCCCCACTAACTCATTGAATATTCCCTTTCCAAAATGTGCCCTTATGATTCCTAAAAAGTCAATAACATTACCAGAATATTTAACATATTTGCAAGGCACAATAGAAGATCTAGGATGAAAAAGTACTCACAATGAGTTCAAAACTCGTTACATATAGTCATTGAATGTTGATAGACTTACCAAAATCTACACCAATGTCTCATAAACAATCCTATAAAGATGAACAAAATCATTGGAAAACCATTGCAAGAGTTAGAAACAATCCTATAAAGATTAATGAGATCATTGGAAACCATTATAGGAGCTATAAAATAGTCTTTTAAAGATTCACAAATAAACTTCAAATTATGTTCAAAACCTTTCATGACTAATCATTAAAAATAATAATTGACAACTTGTCCAAAAACTCCGCCATGTGTACATGTTCAAGCAAAAGGATTACATCCTAAGTCAACCCAACAAAGAAAATGAATTAGCAAATAGGGGTTGACCAAGTCATTAGGAATAATCAAAATAAAACTAGAAAGTTAGATACTTTGGATCAAACATTGTAACAAAATTCCAATTGCTAAATGACAATCATGACAAGTGAACTTACTTGATCACAATGAGTTTAAAATCTATAATGCCTTGTTGAAACTCAATAGCTTTCCAAAATCTCCACCACTGTATTCTAGTTCGATCATTTTAGCCTTACATCACCAACTCACCAAAGTAGGTTAGAATAGAAGTTGACACCACCAACACCTGTGATTTAGAGAAATGAACATGTTCAAAGGACATATTCAAGATCATTATAGTTGCTAGAAAACAGTCTTTGAAAATAGGACATTCAATTGCCATATTATGTCAAAAGAAGGTTCCAACTATTCATGGATACAAGGCTCATGGATACATCCACGTGCAATGTCCCAACTATGCAAAACAAGATTAGTAGATCTAAGAACTAAACTTGCATTGCATTTCAGTGATTTATGTAGCTACCTATACATGTATATTACAACTAATATGCAACACATTCGATTTTTTGACAACACATCTCCATCCATTTTGGTCACCTCGCTTCTTGCCATGCATCTGAACACAAGTGCACATGTTCATTAAGAGGGAGCATTAAAAGGATTACCATTGAGTGTTTACAAATTGAGTGTTGTAAAGTTGAGTGTTTAAACACATCATTTATGCAAGTTGTAAATGAATATGCCACAAACTTAAATTCATGACCTAGATGCAATTCCTAGCTGGACTTGTGTGAACAAAGATTAAAGAAAAAGTTTGTTGCAAATTCATTTGCAACTTGAATTTGCCACAAACTTTTCATGACCTCATAGTCCAATTTGGAATTCCTAGTTGGGAATGTGAACAAAGATTCAACTAAAACTAAAACTACATGAAATCCTATAATTGTTTTGTTACATTTAAAATTACCTCATTTTGATTTCCCATGAACTTTGGCAGCCCTTGTCTTCGTCAAGACAAAAACCTTTTGAACAATAGGACATTTTTCCTTGGATTTTTGTTCCAACTTCTTCAAAAGGCTCTCAACAACTTGATCATTTTGTTGATCAGTTTTTGACTTTCCTTTATTAAAAATGCTTGTATGCTCTTCATCTTCATCTTTTAAAAATGCTGTTTTTTCTTTTGATTCTTCTTGGATAGTACTAACTAGAGTCAAACTCTTCTTTGCACTTCTTTTGCATTTCTCGTTTTGCTAGCAATTGTGGAATCTCACCATCCTTTTTGTTCCATTGTGGGCAAGTTAGGGATGTTGCTTTAGTGGTAGCATGCAAATTTGACTTGCCAGCATGCATTGGAGTTGATTTGTCATCACATAATGACTTTGTGGTATGTGGTGCAAACTTGGGTGGTGGTAGCTTAATGCTTCCCATTGATGGACTGATTGTGTTGGATCTTGTAGATAATTGGTGGTTATCATGAAGAATTGAGAAGGACATGGTAGTTGGAGTTGGATCTACATATCTAGAATTGTATCACTCAACATAAAACAAAATGATATGTTAATTTTCCATATCACAAATATTATGCATTTGTTTGTCAAGAATGTATGAACATTTACATGTGAGGATTAAGTATTATAAAGATTAGACCTTGGATTCTTAGGAATGATGTTTGTCAATGACTGTCATAAACATCCACATGACTTGAAGGATTTTGAAGCAGTGTATGAGGGACACATATGACTTGATAAGGACTATGTGGCAAAGTATATAGTTCAAAAAGACTATAAGGACTCTGTGGATTACATTAGACCAGAAGTAACTATTAATAGACTTTGTGCTAAACTTGACTGGATACACATGAATAATTGATGGACTTTGTGAACTTCATGGTTTGTATCATTGACTACCATTAACTCTAAGGACTTTATGGACTATTTTAGATTAATATAATAACTATCAACATATTTTATGCATAACTTGGATGGATACACATTAATTATTGATGGAGTTTGTGAATTTCATGGGTTGTACACTAATATGTTATGTTAATTGTAAGCACTTTGTGAACTATTGTAGACCACGTATATTGAACATCTATAAACTTTGTGGATACACAACAATTGTGGATGGAATGTTTGGGCTTCTTAGCCACACATTATGTGCCAATGGACTATTCACTCATAATGCAGTTGGATGTTACATCAAATTGACTCTAGACCATGAATGCAATTTGAACTGACATTAGCTAATTTAAAAGGAAGTTTAGGTAATATAATTAATTGCCTAACACTAAACTAAACACTAAACTTTGACTAAACTTTGATGCATGTTATACAAATTTCATGCACATTTGAATATAATCACAAGATGAATGCAAATTTAAACAAAATTCAAGATGGTTCAGTGAATTCACCTTGCACATTATCCAGAGTAGTTATTCTAATCCAATCTATTCTTGTTCATCCCTTGTCATCATTGCCTAGCTCTGTGATACGTGAAAGCCCCCACCATTCTCCATGCATTTCCTTTTGACAACCCTTCAACAATCATTTTGAGGAGTTGGAAAAATGGACAATCACACACCAGGAGTGATATGCATGTCTACAAAAAACAATTTTATAATCCCAAGTAGGTTCAAACCCTCTATTGCAAAATGGGCGAGGCAAAATAGACAAAATGTTTAATGAACACTGAAAAGAAACATCCATGTCCATGGGCACAAAAGGTAATGGTGATTGGCTGAAATTTGGTTGTTGATTATCGCTTCTCATGGATTCAACTTGAGCAAAAAAAATTAGCCTTTTGCCGCTTGAGTCAAGTTTCTCTGAAATTGAATTCCATGTTTCTTCTGCTGATGGGCTTTTGGTCAACAATTTGTTGTGGTCTTCTGAGTGCATGTGTAATGTAGCCTTGCAAGCCTTGACCATGCCCTCTTGTGAGGCTATTTATAATTTCATCTCCACAACAATATAACTTTTTGCATTTTCTATGGAATTAGGTTGCAGGGCTTGAAGTTGCATTTGTAATTGTTGCAACTCTTCCCTTCATGTTGCAACAAGTTTTAGTTGAGTTTCAATTTGGCCATCAACCTTTTCTAATTCATTTGCAAGCTTCATCTTTTGCTTTTTGAAGTGAGGACACAATAACCTCTAAGTTTGGCATCTCCTTTTCCATACGAGAGATGTATTCTTGCCATTCTCCAATAATTTGCAAATCCTTGGCATGAACTTGACCTAAGTATTTCTGGTTGTCAACTTTCGGCATGATCATGTCACTTTCAAAATCTTCCTCGTCCTTTGGCTCCCCTTTTGGATTTTTGTCTGCATCTAAACCCAATGCTGCATTTAAATCTAACCCTAAACTTTGTTTGTTGCATTAATGAACAGCCTTTAACAATTCGAAGTTGGTCCTTTATGGTCCACTTTGCTACAACACACCAATTAACATCCTAGTTTTTTTTTTTACATACAATCCCCCCTGTTTCGGCCTTGTTTATCATGTGCATAATTGGCACTTGTTTTTTTTGTTGCGATATCATCCACAATTTCTTTACATGGGCAATGAATTGTTCATTGTTCGTGTAAGTATACTTGTATCCATTTCAACTGATGCAAGATTCAAATAGGGCCTCCGCCTCGTATTCTTCAAAATCCCTCCCGAGCTTCAACCTCTTTGGGTGCTCCTTATTGCATAACTAGTACTTCTCATAGATTTGCTTTTGAGAGATAGGGTTTTTCCTATCAAATAGAATGTCAAGTTTCTCTCCATAGAGAGGTTTTACGAAAAAAAACACAACACTTTCTAGTCTTACTTTTTTTTTTAGGTCTATAGAGTCGAAATTACTTTTTCTTGTTGTAAAAGACATTGTGAAAAAATATATTGACCTTGGTTATTGACGGCAAATTGTAGTTTTGTAACTCTTTGTAAGTGCATTTGATTGTACTCTCACATGCATAATCACAATTAACCAGAGAAATGAACAAGATCACACTCAAGCAAGAAAGATGAATATGCATAGGCAGTAATGTCCATGTGCTTCAACCAATTACAAGTTTCGATTACACAATGTAGATAGAGAGGTTCCAATTATGGCTTTGACGAAATTTGAAATTTTCTTGCTTTTGACGTATTCCCTCTTCAAAACCCCCCCCTCCCCCCACCACCTATCCTTGACCAACCAAGCACATTGCAGCAAACCTACTAGTTATGTGATTTCTATAGTACTTACTAGGGACTTCATTTTTTGGCAAAAATGAGCCATTCATCTATGCACAAACCTTAATGCATAGGTCTTGGCTACAATGAATAGAAAGGTTTGTAAATGTGAAAATCTTTTGTGAGAATCTTTTATTAGTTATATGTAAAAGCAAAGGCATGATGCTTCACAAGTTCAACCTTCTTGTACTTGCAAATTACAATATGTAATGAAAGGTGAACTCAATTGGATTTCATATTGTCTACCTTGGTATCAAATCAACATGTTAGAATTTGGAGTAATTAAATAAATATTGATGTTACAACAACATATTTTGGAAGTTTGTTCTTAGGTGGATGTAATATGGAAAATGTGCATTTACTTGAAGTTATATGTATCCAATTCAAGTGTGATTATTTTGGATTATAATATCTTCCTCAACAAAAATTATCAAATATTAAGTTTGTTGTAATGTTTTACAACAACAAATTTAGTTTGTTGTTGTTTTTATTTACAAAATGCACAATTGATGTTTTCTCGTAATGAAAAATATTTTGGACCATGAACACATTATTAGTATGAACAACAACTTTTGATCCATACACATTATTGCGATTGATGAATTGGCACATGCAGTGCATAGTTATTTCAATTTAACAAATAGAATTTTTGTATCGCATGAATAAGAACATTGACTTCCAATTTTCATAATAAATAACCTATAATTTTCACTTGGTGGGCACCAAGCAAAATATTCTTTTCATCATAATATATTAAATTTGAAATTAACATATTCTATTTGTTATCATATGAACAAGATGGATGGATCCATTGACAATGTTGTTGTTATAAGATTGGCTTGGTGTCCTTCAATGTATTAAAAACAATAATTATAAATGTTGAAGAACATCGCAACCTCACATGGAATTATTGTTAAAAAAGGGAAAAAAAATAAAAGCCCATCACATAATTTGCTCAGGAAATTAAACAAAGAAAGAAAAGCAAGGTCCCAAATTTGCCATGAACAAAAAATTCACTTCATAACCAAACTTCTTTTGAAAACCCAATTTTCTCCTTTAAACTTCCCACAACTATAGGTACTATCTTCCAAAACAACAAAACATATATTTCTCTCTTAGAGCTCAAACATGTCAAATTTAAATTGTTGCTCCAACCATTCAAAAAATCCCTAATGCAATTCATCTTTTCCCTCAACTTGGCCCCTAAATGTTTCTAAACCTATGTTTCTTTCTTTGAAATTCATGGCGTAGCAAAAATACATAACTTCAAAAAGAGAATTGTAAGTTGTTGACAACAAGGGTATTCATCCCCAACAATCCAACAAGAAATCCTAGATTTATTCTCCTAGATTTAGTACACCAAAGAAAAACCAAAAAAACATAAAAAGGAAAATTTAGCTTAAATTTGTTCTTTGAATTGTCATATTTATATCAAGAATTGTCATATTTATATAGAGCATCCCCATCGTTCCATAATTCGCATCCCATCAAAACATCACAACATAGCTCAAACACTATCCAAAACCTCCAATTATCAAGAATAAGAAGACACAAACCAACGTTGAGCATCATCAAAATGAAAAGCATCATAACAATGTCCTTTCCAATAACCTACAAGAAACAAAACACCAACAAAATACAAAACAAAAGGAGCACAAGGCTTTTTCTCCCCAATATTGCCATCAACTATTGGAAGTTTGTGCTTTTTGGCTTTTGATAGCTGTTAATTCATCAACTTCATCCAAATAAAGCATCATCCACAACCTTAATTTTTGGTCCTCCTTCATGATGAAATTATGCTATGGTTTCTGTGAGAGTGGTCACTACGTGAGGATGCAACAGGTTAGGTTTTTAAGGCACCTTCACAATAGGTTGCTTGTTCAAACTTTCTACTACTTGCCCAATCTATGTAGCGAAATAGTGAGGGTCCAAGGGGTGAGGTGAGGTGGAGCATCAACCAAAAATAGTCAGTCTCCAAATAAAAGAATCCTGAAATACTGGGTGAGTGGGTCACCTTTACTGCCTTGGGTGAACCAGCACTCCGTTGGGACCATTGTAAAAATCCCAAAATCCATTTAAATTATTTCTAAGTATTACAAATATTCCATGATTAGACTAAATCGGGGTCTTCACGTTCAAATCTAACATCTTTTAGTTCAAAATTCATCTAAATTGTTTCAAAGTATTACAAATATCCCTTGCTTAAACTAAATCAGAGTCTCCAAGTTCAAATCTAACATTTTCGGGGCTTAATATGGCCAATAAGAGGCCTGACTCAGAAAGGTAAAGGTACGAATGTGGGTGCTGGTTCACCCTAACCATGTTTAGCATTTGAAAATTCTCAGCATTTTAATGAAAAAAATGATGGAATAATGGCAAGTGCACAATATGAAAACCCACTATGGCAGCTTGGTAAATGCATTACAGAGCACCAGAGCAGATTCAAAGAAATATCCAAAAAAATCTGTCAAAAATTATTTCTGATATAACAGCTTCAGTACACTACTAGGTATTATAGCCTAACACAAAAGGGAGACGAGTTGTCAGCATCTTTCAATTTTGAAAAAGCACATCAGATGTTGCAAAGATGTCAAACACAGTCGTCATTCTTGAAAATGATGGTGAAAATGATCATGAAATAGAGTTTTCCTTAAAGTCATCCTGTCTTCACCCTGTCTTTGGGCCTCTTTTCACCCCCTATCCCCTCTTTGAGTGAGGTCTGCAAAGTAATGAACGACTTTTTTCTTATATAACAACTACTAGCAATGAATAAAAAACTGGTTCACACTCACACCGTCACCACCACCTTTGAAAACATGGTCCAAAGTCACCCTTCTTATGGGGAGGCACTTCTCTCCCTAACCTAATATACGTACCAAAATATTGCAAAGATCACATCTCAATGGCATTTCTTTTTTTAAAACTTTGAAAATGATAAATATTTTAACTTGTTTTGAGTCATACCCATCTCAAAATTCCTTTTGTCAAAGTTTACTACATTGTTCTCAAATATAAAGAAATAAAATTCTTCTTGACTCCTTGAATAGGATACATGATACCATGTGTGTCATCCTTGGAAAAAACTGGTGAATTGGGATTTCTTCAAGTCTAGTGTGTTGTTTTAGCAACAGCAGCAGACAGGAGGAGGAGTAGGAGCAGCTGGAAACCAAATTTGGAGAGGTGGGTTGTAATGCTAATTTTGGTGGTGATATTGTTGTTGGTATCTTCTTCTTCTTCTTCTTCCACTCCAATTATTGTTGTTTTTTCCACGATGATCTTTTCCTGTTTTAGAAATGTACAATTTCTGATGTTTCTGATGATGGAAGAAGATGATGGTTTGTTAGAGGATTTCCATTTTTATCTATTCGTTTCCAGGTATGCACTTTCAGATCCATCTCTGAGGTTTCTGAGGTTTTAGCTACTCTATGGTTGGTAGAGTTTTCTCTTCTGAAGATGTTGTTGTTGTTTTCTTTGTTTGGGTTTTCAGCTGTGAGTTTGATTTTCCGCCCATTCTGTTGTTAGGTTTTCTTTTGGGTGTTTGCCGATCTTGCTGATCCATCTGAGTTTTTAGTTTCATAAACATGTCATGCGTGTTTATTTTCTGAAGAACTCATGCATGTTAGAATCTCATGCAAATTTCCTCTGGAAAAGTGCAGATGTAGACATTTTCATCGTCTTCAGAATGCAGATGGCAAATTCCTTGCTCAAGGTTTAGGGGTGACATTTTCAGTTGGAGTTTTTGCTAATCCAAAAAATAGGGTCCACAGCAAAAGGCTGCTGACCTTTTTTGTGAAGAAGGCAAACAACTCGGAGGAGAGACAGAAAGACAGAGAAAGAGAAGCTGTTGAAAGGATGGGGAGTACAAATCCCATCAAGAGGCATGCCAGGCAATGGAAGCTGCTGGACTGTGTTTCAATAGCAATGATGTGTGCCATCTTTGTGCTATTCATGCTTGTCTTCACATCTCTAGGTGATTCTCTTGCTGCTTCTGGCCAACGGTATCTCAATCAAGCTGATCAAGCTGATGCTGCCAGCCCTGGTATGCAACAACAAAACCCACCTTTCAAGTTTCTTCCCTGCCTGCTACATAACTCTGTTTTAGGGCTCTCTCTCTCCGTCATGACATGACCCGGAAAAAAAAACCTTCACCCCTCTTTTATGTTTCAGATCATCAGATAAAATCCTTATTTCATTTCATCTGCAAGGAGGATCCTTATCATGTAATGTGTCAAAATTTTGGGCACATCTTCTGGGAGACAAAACCAATCTTTAGCAATCTGTAACCAAAAATGAAAGTTTCTTTTGTGATCATCAACAAAACAGGCTGGTTGTTCCATGTGTAATTTGCAACCTGTGAGAACCTGTTGCATACATCTTCATGCTATTTTATCTAACTCAAAAGAACTTCACCATTCTTTTGTATTTTGGATCTGATGAATCCTCATTTCATTTCATCTGCAAGGAGGATCCTTATTATGTGATGCATATAAATTGTGGATACAAATTTACCAGGAGAAAAGCAGAGACATAACCAATCTTTAGCCATCTGCAACCCGAAAATGGAAATTTTTCTTTTGTAATGATCAACAAAATGGGCTGGTTTTCCATGAGTAGTTTGCAACCTGTGAGAGTGCATGCTTTGCATGCAGTAATGAACTGAACAGTGGTATATTTGTTACAGTTAAAACTTTGCAGTGACCATATTTATGAACAAGACTTATGACCTTTGGTGATTTTTTTGACAAGGTTTTTTTTGTCTTTTGGTGATTTTTTTCTTCAACAGAAGAAATTTTTTATACTTGTAGTAAGGATTGTTAGCTCAGTTATAATTATGGGCATAATTGGGTTTCTTCAAGGAGGTTGTGATTCCATGGGAGAACCATCAACTGACCGTAAAATTTATAGGAGTACCTTTTTTTAATGTTTCTTGCAGCTGATGGAAATTTTGGTTTGCAGATTTTTGGGAGGAGGTGGAGAAAGGACTTACTGTTGTGGGCTGTGCGTTACGCTACACTGATCATATGCCGTGCCATGATGCCAAAAGAGCCAAAAGTTTTGCCAAAGAGCGTAACCATTACCGTGAGCGACATTGTCCACCACGTGAAGAAAAACTCCGGTGTCTGATCCCTCCACCAATCGACTACCGTATTCCTATCCCCTGGCCAAAGAGCCTTCACAAGGTAATTAATCAAGCTCTTTGAAACAGTCACCAAGCTTTCTCTGAAGATTTTAGTTTTTCTGGCTTTGAAATAAATTTGTTTCTAGAAAATAGTGAGTAGCTCTTGTCCAGATCTTTCAAATGAGCTAAAGCTCACTTGATTTGGAGGTGATTCATTCTCCCAAATTACCATGTTGATACTATTGGATCAGATATACTTCAACAACACACCACATGGAAACATTGCGGAGCTCAAAGCTGATCAAGGCTGGATGAATCAAGCAGGCGATTATTTTGAGTTCCCGGGTGGAGGAACAATGTTTCCTGAAGGTGCTGAGCATTATGTCCAAACTCTTGGCAAATATATCCCCATTGGGACAAGTCAAATTCGAACAGCACTTGATATAGGTTGTGGGGTGCGTGCCTTGCCTTAATCCTTTTTTGGCTCCGTTCCACAAATGTTCAATATGATAATGGAATACCCAATTTTAGCCAGTAGTCTCTCTTGTGTCTGATAACTTTGTTTTGTTATCTCACATTTGGCTGTATGCATTTTGTTAGGTGGCAAGTTTTGGAGCATATCTGTTGAAGAAAGATGTACTGACAATGTCGATGGCACCTAGAGATTCCCATAAAGCTCAAATTCAATTTGCACTCGAGCGGGGAATACCAGCGTTTGTGGGCATATTGGGCACTCAACGGCTTAAGTTTCCGTCTTTCGCCTTTGACCTCATCCACTGCTCCCGTTGCCTCGTCCCATTTTCAGCCTATAGTATGGTCTTGATCTCATCTCTCCCTTTCTGTGTCTCTCATGTGCTCATGTCTTCTTGCATCTCCAGTAACTTTTATTCCGAGTTCATGTTTGAGTTTTGATTGTGTGCAGACGGGTCTTACTTCATAGAAGTGGACCGGATACTGCGGCCAGGTGGCTATTTTGTGCTCTCGGGACCACCTGTGAATTGGCCAGGCAAAGAGAGAGAATATGAGATACTTCAGGAGCTTGTCACAAAGAAGCTTTGCTACACTCTGGTTTCAATCACTGAAAATACAGGAATTTGGCAAAAACCAACAAATGCATCATGTTATATTGCCCGCCAAGAACAAACGCCACCTATTTGTGAAGATGAGGATCCAAACAAGGCTTGGTCAGTTCTAAGTGCTCTCCATTTCTATTATTCAACTAATTTCTCTATAGTTATAAGCAGCTCCTGCACTCATACATTTGGTTGTATTCTCACCAAAATGGACTACATAATGATGGGCATCAATTGGGCACGGAGACAGTTTGTATGGAGGGGTTAGGCTTTTGTACCTTAGGTAGATCATTTCCTACATAAAATAGTTTATGTCCCTCCTTAATTGTGTAGTGTGTTCATCAGGTATACACCATTGGATGAGTGCATAACCCGATTGCCTCAGGCCAAAGTTGACACCTCAGAGGCTGAGAGTCTTGATTGGCAGAAACGCCTCGAAACAGTCCCCAAAAGACTGGCTGAGATGCTGCCAGGTGAAGACATTTTATTTGCTTCTGACATGCGGCGTTGGCACCATAGGCTCCAGTATTACAAACAGGTATAATTCTTTTTTTTTGGCCTCCAAAGAGCTTGTACCTCTTCATGTTTTCACAGCACTGGTAAGCCAAGTCAATCACAGAATTGTTTGGTCCAAGGACTTCAACAGATTGTTGGCAGTATTCCAGTAGATCACTCACTACATCTGACTCAAATTTACAACAGGTGTTTAAGAAAAGCACTCATCCAAGTTAGGAATTTGTGTGCAGACACTGGGGATAGCAATAGGGTCTCAAAGGTACCGCAATGTAATGGACATGAATGCGGTGTATGGAGGCTTCGCTGCTAACATAGCAGCTGCAAATGACCCTGTGTGGGTTATGAATGTTGTACCTGCCTTTGGCCCCAACACTCTCCATGCCATTTATGACAGGGGTCTACTTGGAGTTGTCCATGACTGGCAAGTACCCCTCCCCTCCTCACTCCTGCAGCCAATCAATTGCTAGTTGACCTTTGAAGCAAATTTCATTCCATGACTGTTCCATAACAATTTTCATTTGGAGCATTAACAAGGACCAAACTTTTCTTGACAAGATTTTTCCTGCAAGTAGTTAATCAGTGCTATTGACAGTAAACACTTGCACTTTAGGAAGTAGATTTCTCTTTTCAAGTGTGTGCATGTGAAGGAAGCCAAGTGCTATTTGTACCAAGTGTCCTTTATATATATATATATATATTGGCTGATGTGAAGCAGGTGTGAGGCGTTTTCTACCTACCCACGCACTTATGACCTTATTCATGCTGCGACCATGCAATCATTCACCACCCTACAAAAGAGGTAAAATTTCTCTCTTGGAAGTATTGAATTTAGTTGAAAGCGCACAAACCTGTTTCATTCCCTATCTGACTGCGAAAAAGGGATTACATTCCTCTTATTATACTCTGCCAGAGGTTACATGATCCTCAAGTATTCAGGGTTTAGGGTTTAAGGTTTATATTACTGACTATCAGTTGCAAAAAATACTTACATTGCTGCAGATGTAGTCTGGCGGAAGTGATGATAGAGATGGACCGAATCCTTCGTCCAGAAGGCACTGTCATCATCCGAGACTCACCAGGCATGGTTGCTCGTGTGGTCAAAGTTGCCAAAGCTATTCGATGGAGCTTTGAAATCTCTGAAGCAGAGCCTGGGGCTCCTGGACAGGAACAGATTCTTGTTGCCAGAAAGGAGTTCTGGAAGGTTGACAACATTGCCACCCAGTGAATTTTGGTTTTTGTCCATCAAGGGCAGCAAGTTGTCTCTTTTGTTTTGTTTCACATTACAGATAGATCCCACAGAAGCTTGCTGCTCCAAGAGTTCTCCAATTTTTTGTTATTCTAGGTTCCATTTTCTTCCTATATATATGATTGATCTGTTGGGAATCATTAAGGCCAATAGCCTGAGTGCTTGGGACCCATAGACAGTGTTGCAAGAAGCCATAGATTCGAATTACAACTAGGAAAATGCAAGAAGCCATGGATGCGAATTACAACTAGGAAAATGTGAGATGTGACCTAAACCATAGCCAGCCAATGTGTAGTTAGGGCTTGGTCACTGGTCAATTAGTGACTCACAAAAACCAGGTGTGAGTGCACCTCAGGATCAAACCTTTGGTGGGTAGTAGGAGCATTGAGAAACTCTTCTCTGGGGGTTCAAAACAAATGATCACCTCTGGAATGGAGGCAGTATAGCTTCCCAATTCAAGAGTCCCTCTCAGCTACACTTCTTAGTTGGCAAACATGTGTAAAGACATTTTTGGTTCTGGATGAATTCATTGAAGTACCAGGGATTTGATCATTTTCTTATACCAGAGGCACAATCTCCTGAGGTACAATCTCCTGCTGTTTAAATCAACCCAGAAATGATCTGACAGGTTTTGTTCACTATTTCCTGGAATATGAAAAGAAAAGAACCCACAATAGACACTGTAATGCTAAGCATTTTACAAATCTCCTAGAGGTCTCTGGTCAGATGCTTACTCTTGACAGAACATGTGTCCAGCCTCTTAGATACAATGAGCATTGCATCCACTTGTGTTGCTGAAGAGCAAGAGCTATGATTGAATGAATCCCATATCAAACTTCCACATATGGCAGAGGTAACATGCCAGAAACAAAACCTACTTACATCAGAGGAAACCTTCAGAGTACATAGTCCAAGGGAGGGGGAAAAAAATTCAAGCTCCAGTGAGGAGATCAGAGTCACCTTCCATTACTGCAGGCTGATTCAAACTCTGCTCTCACTTCACTAGAATATGTCTCCTACTTTATTATATACAGCTTACAGTCTGTTGAAGCCCTAGAATAGAGACAAAATTTGGCACCTAGCATTTTCCTATCATCAGCTGCAATACTCTCAGCACAGGTTCTTGAGCACGAACAAAGGAATAAATTTCCCAGCTCAGTATCCCGATTGTCTTTTGAGTTTGGCAATGATGAAGGAAGAATCATGCCAGGTTTGTGGGAAAAATCGTTCTCAGGTCAATCTTCTCTCTTTCATCATGTTTGCAGACAGATTGTATCAGGTTACTCCCTGGTTGCACTGCCGCCCCCACATCCACCACCAACAGCAAGGATGATTCAGGCAAAATGGATTGTGGAAATCTTCCCCACCAGGAGATTTCCACACAGATTTCCAAGAAACCATTCCCTCTGGTTGCCCACACATGGATGATGGAAATCTTCCCCAGCAGATTCCGAAGAAACCCATTTCCTCTGGTTTCCCACACATGGATGGATCTGACTGTGATGTTCATCGAAAGCTATAGATCCAATCAAGAGCAGAAGAATGATCAGGAAAACTGCCCAGTGTTCAGGAACCGCACTGGGATGGATGATCACAAGAAGCGTGCAAAAGTGTCCTGAATCTGTAATACCTGGACCATTCTTGAGATTGGAAGGTACTAGTCAGAACGATGATCCAGGAAATCGAACAACAAAATGCTGAGGCTCGATGGCCATATTGAACTCATGATGTTCTTTATGCTGAGGGAGGATGCACTTCTGAGCGATCCCCGTGACGGCGTGCAGCCGGAGGAAAACGAGAATCGTAAGAGCTGTAAGGGTTGGGCTGACTCGCCGCCCTCCTGCTGGATTTCGACCTTTTGAGCTCTTCCAAGCCAATGACCGGGAGCTTCATCCTGGACCTCCTCCAGCTGCCGCTAGTCCATGTTGTTGTGCCCGGCACGTTGTAACTCAGCTCGCCGTCCTCGACAATGGAAGTTGACCTGACGAGCTCGAGCTCGGGCGAGATTCTTCCACTCAAAAGATCAACCGACATTCTCCCGGGAGAGTTACGACCACACGCATCAACCTTCCTGTTGGTAAAATCCACAAAGACGCTCTCGTTAATGCACTACGGATTCTGGAATTCCAAGACAAGCAAGGAAATTCTTTTGTGAAGGGAAGAAGAAGAGTACATGAATGGATAGGCCGCCGTGATCATATCAGGCACATCCGAAGTCGAAAACCTGCCAGAGGAAGAATTCTTCGATCGTGCGCTTCGGTGATTCTTCTGCAAGAATTCCAGCGTCTTTACGGGATTGCCTGCTGCCTTGCAGTACGACTCCAATGAGGCTACTGATCGCTTGTTGGACGGGGATCTAGTAAGGAACTCAGTGCGGCACTGCTGCACAGTCGAAGTTGTTCGGAGGAGATCCCGCGAGATCGTCGAGGCGTTGCAGGAGGCGAGTTCTCCTCCGCCACTCTTGAATTCATCTGACTCCGGCACTGTCTCGAAGCTTGTTATTCTGGGGGGAGCTGAGAACGAAAACCTTGGAGGCTGCACAAGACCTCCAGCAAACAACGGGAACAATGAGATCGGTATTCTATTGTCTTGCGTATCTGATGCTGAAGATCCTGAGATAGGAAAAAGATTGTGACGCAAGAATTGGACCTGATCAGCAATGAGAAGATTGAACGTGATCGGCTTCTGCTGCTGCTGCCGCCGCCACTGCTGTGTGGCTTCGTTACGTGACGATTGTCGGCTTAGCGCTTCGATTGAATAAGGCTCGACGTCGTCGCGCCGCGAGGATTGTCGGCTGAGAGCGTCGACGTGATCAGAGGCGTGGAATATTCCGGCGTGCCTCGCCACAGCATTGAGAGGCGCGCTATCCGCCGCGCTTATGCATCCCGTCACGTAGCTGTCGCGTATGAATCTCAGCAACTGCAAAGGCGAGCATCGCTTCCATATCCGCGAGCCCCAGCTGGTTCTGCTCTTATTAGGCATCACCCGAGCCGTCGTCTTCTTCTCATCATTGCGCTCCATCATCTTCGCCTCTGTGACTTTCTCTTGCATTTTCTTCACGATTCTTTCACAGCACAAGTGTTTTTTCTCATAATATCCAGCGTGTAGAAGAAGGAGGTCGTCCTCTTTAAACCTCGACCTGGCCAATTCCTTCTATTTCACTTTCTCAGGACACAGATTTTATCAAGCTCCTGATCAGTAGTTCCATAAACAGTTTCTTGATCAGTAGTTCTCTCTGAGAGACTTGTATCTGCACTCGCAGAAGTTCACAAGAGAAATTCAATCCGACTCTCTCTCTCTCTCTCTCTCTCTCTCTCTCTCTGAGGCTTGTATCTGCACTCGCAGAAGTTCTCAACAGCAATGCATCCGAATCGCTTCTACAAAGACAGGGAAAATATGAACAGGAAGAGAGACTTCCAAGGAGAGTTCATGATCAGTGAACATGATCTACGTACTAACCTAGCAAACTTTCCTCATCATGATTCACATATTGTGCACAACTAGGAACAAATATTGCAATGCAAGCATCGAATTGCAAAGTTCCAGATGAGATTCAGATCTGCGCAAGAAAGAAAAAAAGATTCGATCGAAGAACGACTACACCTTTCTCACGACGAAGACGACAATGATGACGACGATACTGATGATGCAACTTCGCTCCTCATTCTTCATTCAATGCTTGCACAGGTCTGGTCACAAGCAAATAAACTTCGAGACAGAAACGAAGTGAATCTCCTCAAAACCAAAACAAAACGGAGCTGAGACAAAACCGGTTACTTACAACAACAAACAAAACTACCGATTGCTTACGACAAAAAACAAAACTACCGATTGCTTACATTGACAACAAACAAAACTCCTGATTACTTGCAATTACAGCGACAAACAAAACTAGTATTGCTTACTTGCAGGGCTCAATAAGATTGAAAAAAACTACTGAATCCTTGCTGCAGCACCAACAACAAGACGGATTACTTGTGAGAACAAAAGACGACAGCAGCCTGAAAAACAGCCAAAAAAAAAGAAAAAAAAAGTAGTCGAGTGTTGGCAGCGGCGGAGGAGTGCAGAGCGTCGACTTCTTCTTTTTATTGGCTCTGCTCGCTAGAGGCGAAACCTAGGGAGAGACTTAAGGAACAATGTTTTTTTTTTCCGGGCAATTTGCTTTCCCTTAGTACCTACGGTGTAGATTGATGAGGGTTTAGGGTTTAGGGGTTTTGCCTTTTTCTTCTTCTTTTTTTTTCAATTTTGTGGGTACATAAAATGAAAACCAAATAGTATAAATTTGGCGATTTTTATTCCCCTGTTTTTTTCTCACTTTTTGGCGACCGAAAACCTCCCAAAACAACACTTCCTTTTGGAAATTTTTGTTTCTAATTTCGCTACCAAAGAAATACCCTACCATGCCATGGTATTGGGGTTTAGGGTTCACCAGGGTGCTACCTATTGTGAACTAGGGTAGCTGACCCTCTTAATGTCAGCTCACTATGAAATTATTTTTTCTTAGGTCAGCTCACTATGAAATTATTTTCTCTTAGGTCAGCTCACTAGGAAATCATTTTCTCTTTAGTCAGCTCACTATGAAATCACTTTTTGGGAATTTCATGGGACATTCCCTATTTTAACTACAGTTAGTGGGTCCGGTGTTTTTTTAAAAGGGGCCGAATTTTCACCTTTGTAAGAAAAATATTTTATGAAAAGAATATTGTGTTGCAAACTTTTAAACAGGGAAAGAAAACGTCGCCAATTTTATTTTATTTTATTTTTGAATTTTAAAAATCACCACAATTGCCAATACAATATGAAAGGATGCTTAAGATTTTCTACTTCCATATTTTTGAATACCACCAAATTCGTGATCATTCAAAAAAATTATTTAGCCGAATACCACGAAATTCGTGGTATTCAAAATTGAAAAAGAAAAAAACTCTTTGTGAGTTGCGACTTGGCAATCTTTTGATTTCCCACAATTTTTTCTATTTCAACAAAAACAATTGGGAAACTTTTGTATTAAAAAAAAAACTGTAAATTTGACTAATTTTTCTAATTTTGCTAATTTTTGGGGAAAAATTCACCAAATTGTCGATATAAAAAAACTGGGGAAAGAGAAAGAAAAAAACAAACCTTGGTTGTGAATTTCATTTTTTGGGAGCTTCATGGAACATTTCCTATTTTAAATTTTAAATATTGTTTCAAGTCAGTGCTTTTCCCTACAGAAAACTTGTATGGTTTCTTTCTTTTTTTTTGACAAACACAATAATTGGGATTTTTCTTTTTCTTCTAGATTAAATTCAACTACTTTTTCTAAATTTTTGGAAAATTTTGCCAATTTCTCAATATTGCAAAATTGGGGGAAAAAAAACCTCGGTTGTGAGTTCATTTTTTAGGAAACACTATGCAACATATCCTATTTTAACTATTAAAAAAACACTATTACTAATGTAGCCCAATGTCCTTGGACCAAGTTACCCAACAACAATAAAAACTAGTTAGGTCTAACAAATTATTTTAAATCACCTTCGTCATCAAATCCCACTCGCCAAGGGCTTTCCAAGAATTCCAATAGTGCACCCAAATTCCCCTATAATTTTTTGTTTTGATTTAAGCAAATTGTGGGGTGCCAGCTTTGACCCTAAATTGACCTGATCTGATGGGTCTTTGATGCATCTTTGTCCTCAACTTTTTTGTGCACAAATCCTCGTCAGAACCATTTCTGACTTTAATACGATGCTTTCTTTGCTTTCTTTGTCGGCTTGGGGTGTGTCCGACATTATATGGGCTTATACATTTATACATTTATAAGGAGAATGGAATAGGCACTTTCTGGGCAGCCTTTGTGGTGGGGAAGAGGGGGGTGCAAGAGCATTTTTGGGCTTCCCGGGAAGAAAGGGGGTCCCATTTGTTCCCTGGCTGGCTTTATGTAAAAAAACCTCATAAAATAAAGAAAGCGGAATGAGAAATTGAAACCCTAAACCCTACATATCAAAGGGTTGGGGTGGTTGGCAAAAAAAAATTATTTTGCCAAAAAAATCATGAACTTTCAAAAATAAAAAGCTTATGAAATAATGAAGTGTTGGAGGGGGGGGTTCCTTTCTTGCTTTTAAATCCCCTTCCGTCTGCCTTTACAATCCACAACTGAATTTCAAGTACCTGCTACAGAGAGGAACATTTATTACATAAGGCGGTTCCAATTGTAGTATGGAATATGGTCCTGCCATGCAGAAGGCAAAATGCGAGCCTGATTTCCGGCAAAGCCCACGGTCAAGGGCTTTACCACGCGTAAAGATTTCAGGCTGCACAGTGATGCGCCAGAGAGAAGACCAAGACAGGGGCTTTACAAAGATCGTAACATGGGCGTATGGTTGGCATGGGCATATGGTTGGCATTACAAAAATTGTGACGCCCACACACGAAGCAGATGAAAAATTACGTCTCATAACTCATAATGTGGTGTCCAAATTCAATTTTTAAAATTTTAAAGCTATGTCTTTATGGAAAGTTAAAAAATTTCATGTCTTTGGGAGGGTGGGGCCAAAGTGACTGAGGGGGGGGAAGATGAACGGTGGAACAACCTTCCAAGAGTTGAAAGGGATAAATAATAAGATTTGTCTTTCACATGCTTGCAAATTAATTAATTAATTACATACAACATGGTCATGGCTTCGAATGCAACGAATTGCCAACAAAAAAATGAAGTTACAAACGACATTGTAATCCCACTTAGAACTACTCTCATTTCACTTGACATATATGAAGCAAGAAGAACACCATATCTTCATCAAAATCAAGATGAAAATTTTCACAAGGTTACATTTTACACATTCTACACCACCAGATTACAAACATCAAGTAAGGCCAAGATTCACAATTGGGCTCTAATTTATCAAATTTTCGATGATTCATAAAAAATACAATCACAATAATAATTAAATATTCTACCTTTGGTTTTTTTTTTTTTTTTTTTGAAATATATATACGAGTAGGATAGGTCTAGTTGCATTATAGTTGGGTCATGCAATTCCTTTTGTTTGTTGTGTTATTAAGCTCACTAGCATTAGTAGTTGATTTGAAACCAACAAACCACTTTGGAAGTGGTCTTGAAGCTTAGCCACTAGGTTGGATATGTGAATATTAAAAATGGGCAAATTCTGAAATCAATGGCAAAGTACTTGAGCACTAAATTAGCTTATTAGCAACTTAACAACTTTCAAGTTGGCACTAATGAATAGGAACAAAATGGGGAGAGTGGAGGTGGTGGGAAGAAATAGCCCTTTTTTAGTGTTAATGAGGGTACATGTTCATTATTGTGCCCACTACTCGAGCATATATGGCTTATATTACTCACATTGCCGGCCACCTTACAAGGTTATTCTATGTTGGATGCTTTGGATGCTTTGGATGCTTTGTTCTTCTTGGTCATGGAAGCCATCAAACCAAATTTATTTTTCTTTGTTAAATCATTTAAAGTTTTATTATGTTAATTTTCCTTTTATTTACTATTTTATAAAGGGCTCATTGAGTGGTAGGTATACCCAATGATCTAGATGGTGAGTTGAAGAACCCTTGCAGACTTTCAATTCCTTGTTTCGAAGAATTCAAGGCATTTTGAGCTTTTTCTTTTGTTTTCCCCAATTTTTAAAAAGTCGGCATGAATGAATCCGTGCTTGCATGCTTTACAAGTGTTATTGGCTTGAGTGTGAGATTGCCAAAGAATAGAATTACATTGCCTAAACTTGTGTGCATGACTACTAGTGAGAATTTTCATCATTTTTCATGACATCACATATTGGGTACCTATTTGGGAAGTTAGAGGTCACCCCCACATATGAGCAATACCATGGTGCCTTAGGCTTTCAATGGTCACTTAAGTTGGACCTTGCAATTGATTTCTTTCTATCTTTCTTTGTTTTGGGTTGTCTAAATTGACAAGCAAAAAATCACATAGGGTTTTGGTTTTGATGCAAAGGATAGATACTCATTAACTTTGTAATGGGATATATACATATATATATATATATATATGGCTTTGGTGTTTTTAACCATGTTGAGTAATTCCAAAATGAAGGTCAAGAATATTTTTGGAACTACCAAAATTAGCCACCATAAACTAAATTGTGATCCTTTCTTAGGTTCCGGCATGTTTGATAATTGAAGAGAGATGGTCTTGGGTGTTAGAACTTAGGTCACTAATTCATCATTTAGGGCTTTATGCTTGTCCTCTTAATCTCTAGCACTTACTCTCAAGTTAATATCATGCTTTAAATTGACAAAAGCCTTTCAAGTTCTCCCTAACATTATGGGTGGTAGGTACTTCATGGGTGGGTGGTAGTGGCTCTTTATATGATTGAAGTAGTGGGGTCAATATGGTTGTGCTCCCTTTGGGCTCCTTAGTTGGCCATCTGCCACACTACATCTTTTAATTCAAGGTGTTTTATGTTTTGAATTCACTACATGGAATTCAGTTTATGTACATTCTTTTAACCCATACATGTAAGTTGAGTTAATTGCATGATACAAACAGATGGCAATCAGAAGATATTGAGATTTGGTTACTAATTGGAACTTTGGGGGATGATATACTTTGAGCATTGTGAGTTGCTAACATTGACATGGTAATAATTATTGGTTTTGTTTCTGGCAAAATTTTGGCATTTTTCAACAAAGAAATTAGGAAAATTTCTCAATTTTTTTTTCTAGTGTAAAGTTGATTAAATTTTCCTTTTCTTTGGTTAATTTTTTTTCAAAATTTTGATATTAAAGAAAAATGAAAGAAAAATACTTCTACCAATATGGATCCAATGTCAAAAGGTGCATACTATGCTACCATGGCAAGTTCAAACATTTCAGTGTTGGATAATTACTTTATTTTGAAGATTCCATGTCGAAAATTAGAGTATTCTAGAGTGTTCTAAAAAAATTCTTCATTTTTTTTCACAAATTTCTGTTCTTCAAAAAAATATTTATTTATTTATTTATTTATTTATTTATAATTTTATAATTTTATTTATTTATAATTTCAACATTTCTGAAAATAGTATAATCAGTGTCAAAGCTGCCAAGGTACTGTGGCATAATGAATTGTCAAGTGTTCTTTGTGGGTAACCTTGTGAGCTCGCACCCAAAACCAGTTTAGTTATGATTCAACTTCCAACAAACCATCCCATCTAGTTTCTTATAACAATGAACCAAATGCATGAATTAGAGTAATTTCAAATGCATTGATTTATGTTTGAAGTTAATGATTAAAGCAATTTGGTAGGTAATTCTTCAGATACACAATTAGGTTTGATAATTTTGTTTCACACTATTCCTAAGTATAGCCACCTTTAGCCTTGGGCAATTTCAAGTATTGGTTTTTAAACATTTGTGCATTATGTTTAATGCTATCTACGGTTTCACATTCATGTGCCCATGGTTGCACATCCCACATGGTTTGTGTAACAAGGTGCATCAACTAGTTTAGATGCATACTAGTGACAAGGATACAACTTCTATCTTCCTTGGTTTTGTTCACAAAAATCAATGTACTTCATATGCACCAAAGCTGCTCTCTCTTGGTTGAAAACCTTTGAAATCCTTTAGTGTCAAAAGGCATTAAATTTTTAGGGTTTAATTCTTCTTTTGAATTTTTAAAAAAGTACTTGAGGCATTAGTTCTTTGGCATAGTTTTTTTGGGGGAAAGTTTTATCCAAATTCAACTTCAAAGCAAATCTAGCAATTCTTATTCCATAGCTAAACCTTGGTATTAGAGTACTACTTCAACGTGTGGCTCAAAGCTGAGCATGTTGGTCACTATACATTGGAAGTAATATGGATTTGTCATTTGTCGAAGTCATTATCTCCCACACATTAAGTGCATTGCATGAAGTTCATTCTACCAAAGCAACAACTACTACGTTGCACACAATCTTCATGAGATGAAAGAAATGTCAAAAAATGTGAAACTTGCATCCATAACAATTTTGCGTAGGTTGTTACAAATTTCTAAGCAACTTCTAATTGGTTGCAAAGTATGCAAGACATTAAGATATTATATTCATTTGTGATATTCTATATCAATATCATCTCTTACAAAAACAAGCATTCAATTCAAGGCACATATTTATTCTTTTTTTGTCTAGACAAAGGTGTGATCCATTATTAAGGAAGGTAGTTTGTTGGCTTTGTTTTGTTTTGTCAAATTTACATCTCCCAAACCACAAAATCCTTGTCACACTCTTGGTATCAGTAAAAAGCCCTCCATGAGTAGGGGTGCATCGAGGCTTAAACTTATGGTGTAAGAATCATTGAATAATGAGCAATTTTCTCATTGAAAATCCAATAAAATTAAAATTAAAATTTCAAGGAAATTTGGTTGTTTTCTTGGTATTGTTGGAAAGTCCTCGATGAATAAGGTCTTGTGGAGGTGATTTTTAATTTCTACACCCAATGTGTAAGAGATATTGATTTTTGAGTAATTTTTGTAATTAAAATTGTGATTTAAAAAAAAAGTGAATTCTTGACAAAAATTGAATCTCACACTTAGGCTAAGAAAAAGGTGTATCATTTTTCCCTTTCAAAATTCATTCAACATTAGAATATTTTTGTCAAAGAACACAAGCCAAGTAGTGTCCTAATGAAGCCACCCTTCAATAAGGAAACTTCTGGAATATTATTTTCCATGGGATTGGGTAATTATCTATTTTTCCTTTTGTATTGGAAAGCAATTTTTTTGTTTTTATAAGTAATATGATCACTTTAGTATTTTTTGGTTTCTACTTTTTCATTTCGATTTTCTTAAATTTTCATGCATCCAAAGGTTAATGCCATTTATATTGCATCCTTGTAATATAATATTATTGCTTGTTGTCTATCTCCTATTATATGCACATGGGTTTGACATCAATTAAGGTATGTGTGAAAATGGGGTATAATGGGTATGTGGGGAGTAGTCACCATATGTGCTCATGGGAATAATCCCTATCTTACAAATGACTAAAAATGATTAAATTGCTAATGCTTATATGTTAATAGTCAGCAATTATGATGGCAATTTCATGATACATTTGAGAAATTTAACACAAAACATCAACAAGTATGCAATAGGCAAAAGACCAACATTGGATGTGGTATATTGGTACATTGATTTTTTCCCCTTTTGCAAGATGGATGGTGTGTGGATGATGAAGCACCTTTTCATTGTAATTTTGTCCCATAGCTGGCCATGGTATTTAGATATGTGCTAACTACTAACCATCCACATGCATACGTATCAAGTACCCACCAAGTGTTTTATCCACTTACCTACCATAGATAATAACCATGTACATTTTAGTGTTGTGCAAGTATATATTTTTTGATATATCTGAGTCTAGTATCATTACTTGTCAATGGGTTTACCCATCAAATAAGTATATATTAGCACTAATTTTTTTCCATTTGGATAAGGTCTGAGTATATAAAAATAATGATTTTTGATAGATGGTTAGAGTTTGAGTAACCCTTATCGTATGCCCCTATTTGGTGTTAAAAATGGGTATGTATTATTTATTTACTTGTTTATTATGGAAAATAACTATAAATGTCCACATTTTGAAAGTATTGAGACAATTTTTGAAGGCCAAACCCAATGGGATAGTGTACAAATCTCATCTCAAAATGAAAAAATCAAAGTGTTTAACTCATCTTTAACTTCAAATATGCACAAGTTCACATGAAGAAACTTTGATTTGCTGAATGAAACATGGAGCTCAACAACCTAACATTAAACATGCACACTTATAAAATATTACAATCAAGGAAATTTGTGAGACTTTTGTGAATTAGACATTCATTCTGTGTTTGGAACTAATTGTCATGCTTGATGTTTGTTGGCCTTGACCACCAAGGCAAAGATATTGTGTTTAGATTCATTATAGAATATAGTTGCTTAAGGGATTTTGGCCCATAGATAATAATAATAGGTCTATTTTTATATGAGGATTTTTGAAAGATGATATCTTGGCTTGTCTTGAAACTTGAGATTAATTTTAGGGTTTTAGTATTTTGAAGGATTTTGGTTTCTTTTACATGATATTTGGAAGACTATATGTTTGTATGGTGAAATATTTGAGTTTCCATAATTCTTCTTTTGCCTTAAGATACGTTTTAATGTAAATGGCAAGGCCATGGTGTGACACACCCCTTGTTAACTGTAGATTGCAAAAAAATTGGTGGAATTGAAAACATATCCAAGAATATTTATAGAATATGTATTTTAAATTTACATACCCTAAGCATGCATAGCATGTTAATATATTGATTTTTAAAATGTAAATTCTAATAAATAATATACCATATCCATACCCAGTGGGTATATCCGGGTAAAATATCTACCCGCACAACAGCAGTACATTCCCTACCTATTTGCCAAGTTACATGGCTTTTACATACCTAGTTACCTAGGCAAGGGAAGGGGGGAAGGAATAGGGTTTAAAAGATACTAGGTTACCAAGGCAGAAAAAAAACTGAGTAAAAACTGTTTTCCGATTTATGGTCCATTAGTAGACAATTTATAGACTTTATATTTTTTAATTTCATCAATGTGGCAAATTGTTTTGCTGCCAAAATAAATTATATATTGGAAAAAAGAAAATTTTCCAATTTTTTTCTAAAACCATTTTATAAAATAGCAAAAATTCACCACCAAAAAATAAAACACTATTGGTCTCCGAACAAATTTAGCAAGTGTTTGCCAAATAATTAAGATATTTAGAATCTTAAGCTTCGGCACTTGATTTTTGAACTTATGAAAATTTCAAAATATACCATATTATTAACTAAAATCATAACAAGTATACATTAGTTCTAGTATGTCTAAAAAACATGTGTTTTACAAGGCCAGCTAGCCTTGTAAAACTGGGTTCAAATCTCAAATTTGACAGAGTTTAATTTTACTGATTTTTGGCATTCTAGGTAATTATTATTTTTCAAGAAATCAGCAATTTTGAAAATAATTTAATTAATGCTGAATCTGTTCATGGAGTACAATATTTATTTTCAATCTACCTGATTAAAATAAAAATGAGTGTACCCATGAATATTCGTAAGAGGAATGTGCTCTAAATTATCATAGGTGTATTTCTGGTTAATTGTGTTATATGAGAATCTATCTCAATCAAAAATAGGGCAAAAGTTAGTTGGCTAAACATGGCAAATTTCATTGGAAATTGACATTTTGTCCTGAGTTTAGTAGGTTGTGTGAAAGCTAATTAGTAATAGTGTCAAGGTTTAGTGAATGGATGGAGTGAATCAAGATGACCTGTATTGCAAAGGATGGATGATTTGTTTAATGTCAATGATGATGAACATGTGAAATTTGGCTATAAACTAGATAGCAAGTACAAATCTTTATTCATCTTTCTCTATTTTTTCCGGAGCACACTACAAACCAAATTTAGAAATTTGGCAATTATTACCTTTTAAATTTTAAATTTTTCATAATTGAAACCTTTCGAAATCAATTCATTTTTTAGTTTTAAATTTTTGATTTTTTGTTTTGGTGAAATTTTGCCAAGTAGAAAGAAGGTTGACTCACTGTGAAACAAAGGGGGTATTTTGTGGCTTTGTTGAAACTATTTTGAGAGGTAAGAAACTTTACTTACATGGATGAGTTCATGCCAAGAAAAAAAGAACTCTATAAGGTGTTTTAGAATCTATAATAGAAATTTCTCTTTGAACACCTCAAAAAAATAACAAGAGGATGGGTTAATTGATGCCACAATAATAATAATAATAATATACTCAACTATCTTTACTCAATTCCACATTGATTACTACTATGCTAAACAAATATGCAAACAAGATTAGCAATGTCAGATTGAATTGGTCACTCACTTTTGTGCTTTAAAGCACTAATTATTAAAATGTGTTTTTGAATATTTCATAGTCATTAGATTCATTTCAAATTTATGTAAATGTTACAATAATACATTCAAAACATTATCATATAAACTCATCACACATTTTCAACACTAACATAATTTACCATTAAAACCCATGTAAAATAAGCATCGGTTACAAATTTGTAATATATTATGCTATGAATGTATCCACCAAAACATTAAACATTCATGTAAATGTGAAAATTATGGGCATGGACATAAAAAGGAATTGTGTGATATGAATGACAATATTATTAATGGAGCACCTAAAAATGGATTGCTACAAGACAAAATAATTTATCCCAAAAACATCCATGAGATGGAAATGACATTAAATAGTTGAGTCTATTGTTTGGATAAACATCAGTAATAAAACTTGGAAAAAAAATGCTTTCCCACAAAGTAAATGATAGATATGCAAACATTAGCAAACGAAATTTTTAATTTTGATTTGCCAATATGAGAGGCCAATCAAGCAAGAATCATAAAATAACAAATTTTGCAGTTCGTCACAAATCACTCTTATCACTTAAGAACAATTGTTAGGATCCCTTGTGCTTGATAAGTTTGTGCAAGTTCAATCACTTGCTTTGGCCTTACTTTGATGCTACAAGGATAGCCCACCAAGGTATGGGTCTAGCCTATGTCCTTCCCTCAACCCTTGCAATCTACAATTGGATAGCAAATCTTGTATTCAAAGAGTTGTAAGTAGCTTAAGCTACTGAGCATGACCACTTTTGATCTAAACCAATTTACTTGGAATCCTAATGCTATGCAATATTTGCTTAGTATGTGAAAAGTTAGCTCCAAATTGCTGAGTCATTGCCCTTAAGCAATATGCAAGCATTGTCCACATATATCTAACCTTCTAGGTAACAAGTTTTTCCCATCTCTATAGTATATGCAAGCATTTTGTACAACTTTTGTTTTAGCGAAATGGAGTGGTTTTCTGTGTTCAGATTTTTTTATTCCTTTTCTTCACCCTTTTTGAAGAACTATATTCATGATGGCTCATATTCCACTAAAGGTAGGCATGAATACTTCTTTTTTTGAATCGTTTTTGAAAGTGGACTCCTTGTCAGCTATATCATTCTAATACGCCCTAGCAGTGAACTGAATTGAACCAACAACCTCTTGCATGGTGGTGCAAGAGTTTCAACTACTTGGGGCTATTGGCAAGTCATATTCAACTCCTACATTGGACAATAGTATATATTCTTCTCTCTCAAAGCTCTTCTATCTGCTTTATTGTTATACAGTCCACATATGACTGAATGTTCCTAGTCCCTTGATGCCTGAACTTCATGAAATTCCTACAATGGATTGTGTCAGACAAAACACTATTCTTACATGTCTTCTGAATGGTGACTGATTCACAGGTCAAATCGGTTGAGGTTTTGTGGGAAGATAACAGAACCCAAATCAGGTGCACTTGTCTAGCTTATGATCATGAAAAAGCAATTGAGTATACTTTGAAGCTTTTGGTACTTCAATGGCATTTTTAAATCTAAATTTTTGCCAAAAGTACCTTGAGTTTAAGATACAGTGAGTGAGATCATTATTTCTAGCTTAGTATCTCTCACCCTGACTGTTGAGGTGATCCTTTGGATACCTCTTTCTGTTTTTTAAAACAAAAACTGTTGATTTTTTAATGGAACTTTTTCTCAGAATCGACCTATGTTTCTTTTGTGGCAGGCACTCTTCTTTGTTTGGCAAGAATGTTACAGCAGTCAAGAAAGAGAATGATAGGATGTTGGATACCTCTTAAAGGAGCAGGAAGATTGATGCCTGCCCATCTCCAAAGGCAGAACCATAAACCATTGACACCATTTGGTGATTGAAACTCAATATGGAATGAGAATGTCAAAATCACTCACGGTCCACTCAGCCGCCTGGAAATTTGCATCATTGAAAATCTCAGTCCCAACATCGATTGATGGCCACAATCGTAATGCAGGTTCTGTCCCAGGATCCTGTTTACAGTACAAAATTTGGCAGGTGAAATAACTAATGAGCTCTTGAACCATAGGGCAAATCAAATCAATTCAATTAGTCATGAGTGAGAAGATGAGGATATCAAAATGAGTGAAAAAATGAGATAAATTATGACAATGGAAAAAAACGAAGATCATGGTTCAGGCTGCCATTTACAATTGTGCAATGACCATGAGAGTAGAAGAAGAAACCTGATAAAAGTAGAGGCGATTCGAGAGTGCACCCACATCAAGTGTCCATGTGCGAGAGTCACCAACCCAGCCATCTCCTTTGTTGGCAGGGTAACCGTGAACAGCCCATTCAGGGTGGGGAAGTAATTGAACAATCTCTTGTGCTTGGGGATTGCTATAAGGATCACACATCAAGTCAGGGGTCTCTGCATACGCTGCATTTGGTGGGGAGCAATAGATATGGTATGCAGAGTATGGGAAATAGCTTGTATTCTCACGATAGATCCTTGTTCCATCAGCAGCTGAGACATGGTAAGGTGGACACAGACTGAGGCTGTTAGGGCTGCCAACAATACAGCAAAGACAATATACAGAAATTGAGTTACATAGAGACTTCAGGCTTCCAAACTTCTGGAAAATTGTATTGCAACTCTGCTCACCATAACCATTTGACTAAAGTCATATGATGTGTGTCTGAGAGAGATAGATAGATAATTAGATATCAAAAGAGAAAGAGAGTTGCAACCTGCACCATGATGCTGTTTGTGGATTGATGATCATTTCTGAATACCGTGTGACATCAGTAGTAACATCCCCATCACATGGTAGGCCATTGTTCTTCCAGCAACCACCAATGTCAATCAAGTAGAACTGACTCTCAGCTCCTCCACCTTGTATCACATTCAGCGTGATCACAACTATGAAATTTGGAGTGACTGGCACCTGCAGCACATCATGCAAATTAGGAGCAAAAATATGGTTTCATCATAAATTTCTCTAGTCATTGAGTTCAGGTTACATAAATCTCCATCACTCTAAATAGAAATGACTCCTTGAAAGGATCTTAAGAAACTCCGTTGAGAAAAATCGGTTGATTACATTATATGCTTCACAGAAAGGAATTTATTTGCAAAAGAAAAACAGAAGTTCTCTCTGCTCTTGTCTGCCAATAATTCCACTCTCCCAAAAAATGATTGCAACCTTCATAACTCATGAACTCTGGACACCTTGTCTGAAGAGCTGAGTCTCACTCTTGAATATTTGCATGTGGGGAATGAAATCAGAAAACAAGGACCATGAGAAACAATTTCCCGTACCTGTTGAATCATGCCACGTGTATCCCATGGGTATCCACCAGATTCACCAGATGTTGTATCAGCTCTCAAGTAGAGCATGAGCCATGGATAGTTCGGGGAAGCCTTGAGGAGATGGTGGAAAATCCAACTCCCAGAAGTGGCATTCTTTTCCCATGTCACAGAGAAGTAGGAGACATTGGTTGCTAAATTATCTGAATTGATTTGTTGTGCATCAACAAGATCATAAGTCCCGTAGAAGCTTCCAGTTAGTGAAGAAGAAGAGCTTTGAGGATCAATGAGTGTATCGGAGGAGGACCAATTGTGGTATACTAGAGGTGGGTTCATACAACCCTTACCAAAGCATGGAAAACCTCCTGATAACGATGATGATAATGATGATTCTTGTGCTGCTGCTGAGCTTCTTGTTCTTCTTGTTGTAGTGAAGAAATTCGACTTCATGGCAGGCTTTGCTGTAGCAAATGATTCACAGAGTCCTAAATTCTCATCAAAATTGCCATTCTTCAACATAATCGTCCAGAAATACCAAGGGAGTAGATTCTCTGAATCTGTCACTGCACACAGAGATCCTAAGTACTTCTCTTTCTCAACCGCATACAGATCTGCATTTGCAAGGTTTGTGAAGGAGGAGCTGCCTGCTGAAGAGGTCATTGGAAATGGATCTCCTGTTTGCAGGTCATTGTCTGCTTCTGTCACTTGGTTGCTCACATTGCATGTGCTCAAACCAGCCACTGCAGAGTTCAAGGCAATGCAAACCACCAAAACAGAGCTTAGAGAAGATGAAGAGAAAAAACGAGTCAGCCCTTGAATATAGCCGCACTTCACTCCCTTCATCTTCTGAGACAGAAAGACTTGCTCAAGAATCTTATGCTCAAAGAAACTTTTGTCATGAAAAGCTTGTTAAGAACTCTGCAATGATGTGTCGATCTTGTTAGGCAAATGTGTTGGCCTGCAAGAGTACAGGGATTTGAGAGCTTTTTCTTGCCTTCGCTGCATTGCAGATCGGCACAGTCGGCCCATCTGGGGCTAGGAGATCCTGAGGAAAAATTCCCGACTCTGTTGCAGAAATCCCAAGCTTCGACTTCGACGCGCACCTGCGGACTCTTCATTCCCGGATCTCCTAATACACTGAATGCAAGCTTGTCGTTGACGGTGATGAGCTTCCGATCAACCAGCTGCAACTGTGGATCTAAAGCATGGTTCTGCAAAGCTCTCTTTCCTTGGACAACACAAGGAGGCTGCAAGTCTAAGAGGCCAAGAAGTGATAGAAGCAGAGTCCACCTGCAGAGGAGACATAGTAGTCTCTCGCTTGAGTGCGTCTTCTCCATGCGCACTTCGAGGCAATGCTGGCTCCAGTTGCAATGTTCAATGTTTCTAAGATCGTCTTCGCTCCTCAGTTTCCGCGGGAGAAGAGAATTCTCTGAAGAAGAAGTCGATGCGCTCTGCTAATCCCTGCACTGACAATAGAGCAATTTCACCTTCGATTTTGTCGATTCCATGAGCCATGGAAAAGCTTGAAATCCGGCAAAAACTTCCATGAATCGCGTCTCTGAAATCGACGGTGAAAAAGAGCATTGAAGATGGCACGACTTGCTCGTTAGTAGCTGCTCAATGATTCGTCGACAGAGGACTGCAAGTTGCAACAATGATCTCTTTAGAGCAACAGCTTCAGTAATGTCACGCTTGCGAACGTCGGTCTTCCTATCTTACACTCGTACTGGATTCCTTGCCCGACATCACTGCGAGCTCCAAAGTACAAAGATCGCCCGGAACTTGCTGGATTTTCTGCATCTCTTTTCACGACGAGGCTTCAGTCAAGAATCGATCAATGAAGCCAATACAATCGAAGAGACTGAGGAGAAAATGACGAGAGAACTGAACCCGATTGCTAACTTCGGATTTGTAGCTTCATAGATGCTTCTGCAATGGTAATCGCTTATCATCGTCTCCAAACCAAACAGATCTTCATAGCTAACTACGGCACACAAAGGAGGAGGAGCAGGAGAAGAAACGAAACCTCGATGATTCAGAGTTAGAAACAAGTCGAGAGTGAGAGAGCTGAATCTGGCACAAGCTGCTCAATTCTCGTTCCGATTTGTCCCTTGTTGCTCCCGATGCAATGTTGATCCAACAGCTCGCGAAAGCAGGAGTTACAGAGAACTTAGAAGCTAGCACAATTTACTCAATTCTCGCTCTATAAATTTGCTGCGATTTCTCCCGCGCTGCAGTCTAGGCAATTCATGTACCATGAGCAGCTCACAAAAGCAATAACAGAGCGAGAATCTGCCACAACTTGCTCGAAGTCTCTCGCTCGATTTCGCTCCGATGTGTCCTGTGCGGCAGATGGAATGTTGTAGCTACTACAAAGCTACAAGATTGTTGTCGTGAGCTACAACAGAAGAACAACAACTACTACTACTACAACGAAACATGCCAGTTTGGCTCAGGAAAATGGTTTTGGCCCCAGCAGTTTTGCACATTTTGCTCGAGGCTGGTATAAGGCACAGCAAAGCCTAACACCCGACAGAGGAGTGTACTTAAAATGATCTGACTGGTGCTCCCTGTTTCTGATACGTCCGCGTGGTTTGGTATTAGTAGTATGTCACCTATTTGCAGTCCCAGTTTTAGTTTTATGGGTGGGGTTGAAAAAATAAATAAACAAATAAATAAAGCTGGGATTTGAGAAATATTTTTGCAGGGTCACATACTGAGCACCGCTCACCTGTGTGCAGTCCCAGCTTTAGTTTTATGGGTGGGGTTGGAAAAATACATTAAAATAATAAACCAATAGATGTGAGAAATATTTTTGCAAGGTCACATATTGAGCATTGCTGGAGATGCTCTCACTTCATATGCGGCGCAGTTGTGTTCCAATAAATTACAAAGCGTTAATGTTCTGGTTTTTTTCGTATTGGGGAAATTTCCTCAAAAGATGAAATTAAAAATTTGAAAATGAAGTGATTTTGAAGGTTTTCAATGCCAAGAAGTGAGGGGAAAACATTATAGTAATCACAACAAAATTATATTTGGTTTTGATTATAGAAGGATGGCTAAAGTTTTGTCCGTCACATGGGTTAGTAGCCAAATTTGACTGAATCTTCCCAAGGATGTCATCACCTTTTCTCTACATCTTCCTATGGATGATCCAATGATGCTACAAACAAAAATTCTAAAAACAAACACTGCAAACCCCAAAGCACCAACTTCCAACGTTTGATGAGCAGGTCCTGTGCTTGACCACAACCCTTGTGGGCGTTATAGAGCATAAAGACTTGCTTCACTTTTTTCCTTATTTCCGGAGATACCTGGTGGGTAACATTGGAAAAACATTAAAAAGGACGAGAATTTTGGAAGCTCCTCTTCCCAAAATACAAGAAAATAATAGAAAGGAAGGGGGTGCATTTTGAAAAACAAAAACTGAGTAACATGCCCTCTGATTAAACTACAAAAATTGGAGCTAGTCTTTTGCAACTGTAAATAATGACGCTGATTCCACACCTTTCGGCCATCAGCCTACAAGTTTGCATGTGGTTCCGCAATAGGTTTGCATGTGGATGGTAAGTAATCAGAGCAGCTTTAGATGCAGGTCCCAGGTTTAGGGACCAATGAATTCAAGCAATCTTATTGGTGGAAAGCTTTAAATTGGTCCGAAGACCAAAAGGTGGCAAATTGAGGCTAAACCTACATGGCACCTGTTTTGGAGGGAAAATCAATTGATTGAGACCCAAAAAAACAGTGCTAAAAGGAGAGCTCCTGATTTGGAGAGCCAAGAATCAGGCTAGGGACCAAGGTATAGTCCAACTAAAGGATTCAATTTGCTTCAAATCAGTCCAAATTGGTTCCTAAGAAATTGGACTGGGGACCCTCTTCTAAAGTGGGCCTTATTAGTACATATACCAAATCTAACGTCGGTCTTTTGCCTGTTTCATAGTTGTTGGTGTTTTGTGTTAAAATTTTAAAATTTATTTCAAAGACTCGAATGTAATATTTTAAATTTTGTATTTGGACTATAAATTTAAATGCAATGTCTTTGATGATATGTACTTTTCCTTTTTCGAATTTCATAAATATATTTAATTTCTGAAAATTTTCAAATTTCATGTGTCAAAACATTACATATTAATTTTAAATGTTTTGAAATTCACTAAAAATTTTAATATAATTATAAACGTTTAATTTCGTAATTACATATAATTTCGTATTTTTAAAATTTTCAAATGTCAATACATTTCATATTGAAGTTGATTGAAATGTTTTTAGTGTCATTATGATTGCGATAATTATTTTATATTTAGGTTTTAAATTTTTCATTTGTTACTAAATTTCCAATGAAACTCAATATCTTTTACATCATAAGCCTAAAAATGATAAAATTGTCTCCATTAAATCCTATTCGTTGAGGTGCCCCAACTTTTTTAGACTAAATCTGAAATTCAACTTTCTTTCTCACTTAAAATTGAAATTTCATTTGTCAATCAATTTTCAATGACAAACATAATTTATTAAAAATTCAATTTTCGTACATTTTAGGTCTAAAAATTACAGAACCACTTCCATTAAATCCTACTCATTTTAGAGATCTTCAAAAACACCAAGATTTTACCCCAACTCTTTTAGCCTAAGTCTTCACTTTCATTAAAATTTCATCTTTCATTTGTTGCTGAATTTACAAATATAAACATCATTCAATTTTAGTATTTCTTCAGCCTAGGTCTAAAAAAATTATGAAACTAACACCATTAAATTCTAGTCATTGAAGGCTTTCCAACAACACCAAGAGAATATTCAAACTTCTTTAACTTAAGGTTGATCTTCAATTTTCATTTTTACTATAGTACTATAATACCAAGGTTTAGATATGGAATAGATTTGCTTCGAAGTTGAAATTGGATAATTTAACTTTCCAGGAAAAAAAAAAGCTATGCCAAATGACTATTGCCTCAAATACTCTCTTTTTTAAATTGAAAAGAAAAATTTAATGCCCTTTAGCACTAAAGGAATTTAAGGCTTTAAACAAAAAGGGAGATCCTTTGATGCATAGGAAGGATGTTGAATTTTGTGAACAAAATCAAGGTATATAATAGTTGTATCCTTGTCATTATAATGCATTTAAACTAGGTGATGCAATTGTTACATGAACCATGTGGGACGTGATGTGCAACCATGAGCACATGAATGTGAAACCATAGATAGCATTAAACATAATGCACAAATATTTAAAAACCAATACTTGAGATTGCGCAAGAACATGGAAAAACACAAAACTACCAAGCAAATGACCCCAAAAAACAGTGAGGCTCAAGCATTTGTCTGAGTCTCTTTTATATTTGTGGAGTGTGAAAATTAGAGAGACACCTCCACACACATAATGGTTATGCGGTGTGATCTTTAAACCTAATCTCATTTTCTTTGTATTTCTTAACCTAAATCATAACTTAATAGGCCTTACTAACCACCCTAGACTTTAGATGCTAACTTTAGACCCCTATTATTGAGAATTGTAATCATGTATGTCTTAATATTCATGAAGGTTTTCATATTTTAATATTAAGATATTATAATTTATTGCATTTCTTATTTAACAAAAATAAATCCCGGGATTCACGTTCTTGGTGTCTTTGGAAAGCTCTCGAGGAGGAGGGGTGCATGGCTTGGTTCCATGACGTTTGGACTTGCAGTGCAAAAGTTCTTGAATATTGAATGATTTTTTCACTGAAAATTAAATTAAATCATAGCTGAAAATTTTGTAGTAGTTGGAATGTGCCTTTGATGTTGATGGAAAGATCTTGATGAGCAGGATTTAATGGAATTCATTTGGTAAGATTGAATGTGGGAGATATTGATTTTTAAATGATTTCTGATGCTGAAAATTCGAATAAATTCCAAAAAACCAGGTTTTGGAAGGGAAAGTCAGTTGAGGACATGGTAACACTTGGGCCAATGGCGTAGGCTACATTAGTGATGGTGAAAATAGGATATGTTTCATGAAGTTTCCAAAACCTGAACTCACAACCAAGGATTTTTTTTCCTAAATTTTCCGATATTGACAAATTGACAAATGTTTCCAAAAAATTCCAAAAAGTGGTCAAATTTACACTAGAAGAAAAAAAATCCAAAAATTTCCCAATTATTGTGTTTGTGAAAACAACCATAAAAGTGTTTGGAGGAAAAAACACTGAATCGAAAGATAGTTAATATTTTTAATTAGGAAATGTTCCATGAAGTTCCCAAAAATCATAACCGTAGTTCTCTGAAGTTCCCTAAATCAAAACCATGCTTTGTTTTTTCTTTTCTTTTTCCCAATTTTGTGATATTGAGAATTTGGTCGATTTTTCCCGAACATTGGCAAATTTAATGAAATTTACCATAAAAGAACAAAACTTTCCCAATTTGTTTCTTTCATTTTGCTCAAGTGATGATCATTCAAGAAATTATTTAGCCAAATTTGGTGATATTGAAAAATCTGAAAGTAGAAAATCTTAAGCACCCTTTCGTATTGAAGGCAATTGTGGTGATTTTCAGAAGTTAAAAAAATCCTTTATTAGGTTAATAATTTTCCAAAAAGACGAGAAATTGGCAACCAATTGTTCATTTTATAAAATAACTTTTTTCTCGAAATGGAGAAAATTCAGCCCCCAAAAAAACACTGGACCCACAACCATAGTTAAAGAAATGTTCCATGAAGTTCCCAAAAAAAGATTTCATAGTGAGCTGACTTGAAAGGGTCAGCTACCCTAGTTCACAAGAGGAGGCACATGGTGAACATTCCCCAATACTATGGTAGGGTTTTATTTCGCCAAAACGTGAAATTAAAAATTTGAAAAGCAAGTGTTTTTGGAGGTCTTCAGTTGCCAGAATGTGAGGGGGTGGAAAAAAACAAAAGGAATAAAATTTGCCAGATTTGTAAAAGAAACCAAAATCCTTCAACATATTATAACTCTATAACTAATCTCAAGTTTCAACACAAGCCTAAATATCATCTTTCAAAAATCCTCATATAAAAATAAATAGATCTATTACCTAGGGGCCATAATCCCTTAAGCTACTATACTCTATAATGAATCTAAACCCAATATTCTTGCCTACCAAGGCAAGGCCAAAAAAAAAAAAAACAGCACAAGAAACAAGACAGAAGGGAAATTATCAAGCCCTCCTCAATCCACACCTATCCGTTAAGTGGTGCCCAGTCCTATGCACCTTTTTATCCTCACTTGGCCATCTCATCCTCACTTTGTAGGTATCCTTAAAGTCCCCTAAACTCAGACCCAAAACTCAACAATAGAGATGAGCTTTGTAAAATTCCAAAATTTTTATTTTTCTAAACTGCACCTAGACACTTTTGTGCCTACCTAAGGAGTCTAGCTACCTTGGTTAGGAACCTAACTAAGCTCCCAACCTAGTGTACCTACCCATCTACCTATGTAAGCAATGTACTTACCTACTTAACTTACCTATTGACCTACTTGGAATACTTACCTACCTACCTAGGCTACTTACCCAAGTACCTAAATCATCAACCTACTAACCTACACACCCAACTTGGTACATTGCTGCATGACAATCTTTTGGACACATGAATTTTTGTGTTTTTGACACTTATGAATTTTCGTTGACCTAAAAGGAATTGAGGGATGACCTTATGATATAATCATTGGTATCTCAAATCTCCCAACAAACTATCTTACACATTAGCCAAGGCCAAAAATGGTGACTAATAGTTTTTGATGCAACCAATGAGAATGCTCAACATGCCCTCATGAGGTGCCCAGTTCTTTTCTTTGAAAGAGAGGGGGGGTGGGAGGACTTTTCAATTTCCCAATGTGTTCCCATCAGATTCCCAAAGCATTTCACAAGTTCTCAACTTATTCCCCAAGATGTTCCCAATACCAACTCAATTTTATCCCATATGATTTGCCCAAAGTTCAACTCCCATGTATATAAACTGAAAAGGGGAGCACATGTGTTGTTATTTTGCCACTTGGGGTCCAAAGACATGATCCTTCTATTGGGGAGTGCCCAACATTCCCAAAAAAATGGTGATGGGCTAATAATTACGGCCCCTTCCCCAAAAAAAAACAAAAAAAGTATAAAATGTGAGCCACACCCAAGAAACTAATAGCATAGCATGCATGAAAAAGAGAAAGCCCCTCTCTAAAGAAGGGGGAAAACAAGACCACAAAATGGGGTTGAAGAGTGATTTAGACAACAACAAAAACTTGTACACATGTTAAAGCGTGTTGAAGGACCTCCAACAACATGACCACCTACCATAACATAGTTGTAACTCCATCAATGGAAACACGTATGCATTGTTATTGTTGAACATAACCGATCTTGGTTATCTATTCAGGCACTTTTTCAAGCTTTTTTTGGGGTGGGATAGGCAGCCCTCCCTCTATGGGTTCCACTTTTATGCTCTAATTGTCCATTTTAATGGAAATGGATGACCAACAATCCAATCACAATGTCAACCAATGATGAGGAAACCGGTTACACTAGGGAACAAGCCCTGGAAGACCTCATTACCATCTAATACAAGGGATGTGTCACTCTGTGTAGTGTGACCTTGCCATTTACCTTTAAAAGTATCTTGAGGAAAACGAACAATTATGGAAATTCAAATATTTGAACGTGCAAAAATAATTATTTAGTTCATGGGTGTGCTCACACTTTTTCTTTTTTTTTTGGGGGGGGGGAAGGGGATATATTGATTGACCCATCACCAATTTTTTTGGAACATTGGGCACTCCCCTATAAGAACCCCAAGTGGCAAAATAGAAACACATTTGCACTCCCCTATGGCCTATCTTTTCAGTTTATGTACATTGGAGTTGAACTTTGGACAAACAATATGCGATAGAACTGAGGTGCTATTGGGAATATCTTGTGGGGGACAACTTAAGAACTTGGGGGAACCCCATGGGAACACATTGGGAACAAGGGGAAAAAATAAAATACAACACCCACCCCTTCCACGCCCCCCTCCATTTTTAAAAGCAAAATACTGGACCCCTTCATGAGTGCATGCTCAGTAATTGTGGGAAATGGTGTCTCAATAGGACACCTAAAGGCCATCTTCCAATGGCAGAAGAAAAATGGCTCGTACAAAGAACTTGGATACAAGCTATAAACAATGCAAACATGATGTCACACATGCAAATATGCACAAGATGCAAGAACTTTAAAAAGCCAAGTAAAAAGAAAATGACTTTGATTTGCCAGCCATATAGTTTGACCCGAGTGGTGAGCATCTAAATAATCTCTCACGTAAACAACTCCCTTTTTACTTCTATGTATATTATGTGGATCTCCCTCAGCACAAGAACCATAGGGCATTATGCTGGCGGAGCTCCCCCAATTTTATATGTTCCCACGTTCCCATGGAAATATTTCATTTTTACAAAACGAAAAAGAAACAAGGAAATAAAAAGAGAGTTGTTTCTGTCAGTGTTGGGCGGTTCTCACTTTTTTGTGAGAACCGTCAGTTTCGGTTTTTCAGGGCAGGTTCTGAGAACTGTCTTGGTTCTTTTTTTTTAAAGTTTTTCCATTTTCCGAACAGCCCCGGTTTTCAGAATTTTTCTAGAAATCCGGTCAGGCGGTTTTCAGGGTCAGCGGTTCTCACATAATTATGAACCGTCGGTTTTCAGGGACGGTTCTCACAAGTCGGTTCTTAGAAATCATGATTTGCGGGAAAAAAAGTACACTGGGCTTCAACTGGGCATGAAACTCAGTTTAGCAGCAAATTTTGGTGTTAAATTGAGTTTACCCTGTCCTTTCTTTTCGTGATGTTTTCAACCAATCACTGCTGCTGCTATGTGTGCTGTAGCTATAAATGTTCTCGAAGCCTAATGCATTTAATCCTGAGTCTCAGCATTTCATACCCTTATTTAATAAAATTTCATTACTTTGCGGACAACAGTCAGGAGGGGATGAAGCATCAAATGGGGGGGGTGCAACTCAGGCCCAACAGGGCATGACTTTCCACCCAACTCTAATCTTTACTTTTTATTTTTTACCATGAGAACCAGACACTTCTCAAAATGTGAGAACCTTCATTCCAATTCTCATGGCGGTTCTCACGGAGAGCCGGACTGAAAACCCACGCCGGTTTTCAGGAGGTGGGTGAGAACCGCCCAACACTGGTTTCCATAAGGGGAGTTTCTAGTGCTTGTGCATTCCCCTGAGTTTTGGGAACATCTTCGGGCCCATGTCCTCAGGTGCCCCCTACGGAGACTCACTTGTGCAGGAACCTCCCTTACAACTTTATGTTGTCCAATTTTTCATGTTTATGAGCAGGAATGGGAAAGAAATTCACACTTTGTATTATAGACCTCATAAACAAAGATAGAGGCCCAAATAGGGGGCCACAGTGAAGTTGCACCCACCAGTGCACTATACACTGGATGTGTGTTTATTAATCAGTTGTGGATGAACCTTAACTGAGTTAATATTTGGTTTCATCAGCATAACCAATTCTGTAAGAAGTAGGTCTTGTAAATATAGATAGATGGGTCAGAAAATAGGGAACTACTAGGTTAGTAGATGGTTTATACATAGGTAAGGGCTGTTTTTATTACTTACTAACAACCTGCTTGTGGGTGGTTAGTAGGTAGGTTTTTAAAGAAAGCAACTGAGCTAACCACCATGGTTAGCTAGGGAACTCAACCCTAACAGAAAACTGTTTTCTGACCCACTTACCATCCATCCTTCATGGTGACCTGGTTCACTATAGCGCAAATAGGGCTGTCAGTGCAAATGCCAAATTCCACAAATTCTAACTTCTTGGCATCTAGCATTCGTTATTTGAATCATATCAATACTTCTTGTTGTTTTGGCTGAGAACACTTGTCAAAAAATATCATAGCTCAAGCATTCTAAAATTTTGAGATGCTTCATTTGCACTCAAGTTTCCATCCCAGTTTTCAAAGCTGAAACCTTGATCTTGGTATAGTGGAGAAATCAAATGAATTACATAACACCATGTTACCCAGAAAAAAGAACTGAAAAATACTTAAATTTCCATTGACATTCCCCCAAAAAGTCATTTTGGGATCATAATGTGTTTTAAGGGTTCAGGACTAATCTAAACACACAGAAAGCAGAAACAATGGGACTAGCTCATTTTATCAAATGCTTTTTGCACTTGAATTTCTATCCTAGTTTTCAAACCTCAAAAGGTTGATCTTTGTGTAGGAAGTTGAGAAATTGAAAGAATTACAAACATCAATCCTCAAAGAGTATGTACAGGCAGTAAATTCTCCCACCTGTCTTCTGTGTATCATTTGGTTTCAATGACTCTGAAGCTAACCTCCAGATTTTGGAAATCAGGAAGCTGGCACATATTACGTGTCTTGTTTTTACACTGCCGCACTCACCGCCACATTCAAGCTCTACACAACACTGCTCTTTCAGATGGAGGTGGTGCTGAGAAATTGGTGAAGTCATTGTGCAGAACGCAGCCTTTTGGAAACACCCATTAACATCAATGCACTTATTGATTCTGCAGGCAAATGAAATCCATGGCATAAACACACTAGTTTCAAGAGAAAAAAAGTCACAGCCTTTTGCAAACATCCATTACATCAACACACTAATTGATTTAGAATGCAAATGAAATCCATAGCAAAACCACTTTAGTTTCAAGAGAAAAGAAGTCATTGTGCAGAACACAGCCATTTGCAAACACCTATTACATTGATGCATGGTATATCACTGAAGTTATGCAATTTTCCATAGGGAATCTACTTGTAGAGAGATTTGGAAATGAAGCTTACATACCGAATGCACAAATTCAGCTGGAAGACACTGTATCACATTCATGTCTCCACTTGAAACCGGTGCCTCTGTCCCAGAAGTCAGAGTGACCTTGGAATTCGCTTTCTGGGCATAATCAATATTTCTAGAACAGTGTGCTGAAATCCCTTGTGTTGACAAAGAAGACATTTTCAGGGGTGTCTTTGTGGGCGTCTTGAAACAGAGGGACCTTATGGTGGCAGTTTTCTTGAGAGGAGTGGCATATGGAGAGTTGGAAAGAGAATGTGAGGACAAAATCTCGGATAGGTTATTACTGTTGGTTGGGACTCTAGTAGAAGGGAGAAACTGTGGTGTGCAGGGGGAGTCACTGTTGTCAATTGCACCAGAAGTCTGTGCACATAATCTCACATGATGGGATTCCTCTGCTGATACTTTAACTGGTGTCCTCAGAAGTGGAGAGGAATGGCTGTCAATGCTCATTGGATTGTTCATGCTACTATGGTGGACCATGTTTCTGTCAATGACAAATCTGGCTGAGAAGTGAGGTTTGAATGACTCAGAGAAGTGAGAAAGCCTTGTTGTGAAGCCCAATTCACAACTCTCAGAAGAGCTGCTAGATTGCAATCCTGCAGAGTTCACCATCACCACATCCAGAGGCTTTTTTGAAGAAAACTGATGGTGAAACAATTGTGGAAAATGGGTGGTAGAGGTCAAGACCCTGGACTCTGGAACAGAATATCTGTGAGGAGTTGTATTAATCTCCAGAGGAATACATGTCATGGCTGGAGGCAATTCGACCTCTATGTCATCAGACTCAGAGGATCCAACAGCTTTCATTGATCCCAACTGCCCTGAGCTTTGTGAGATTGGCAACCCCTTGGAATTGCCTCTTCCATTCAATGCACCACCAGCCTTGAATGATCGTTCTGGCAATGGACCTTCTGGAACATCATCTTCCTGCAAAGCAAGCAAGTTCAGATCTCGCCTCTTTACTTTGAACAAATCCCATCACCCAATAAAAAATTAACAGAACATCAGAAGCATCAGGAAGTAGTAATTAGAGTTAATGCTCTCCCTTGTACCTCCAGATGTGTGCTTGCAAATTCCAGCAGTCTAGTATGGAAGGCTCGCCTCCGTCTTACAGTCTCTATATGTGAGTTTCCTTGTTTAGAGTAGATCAATTTTGAGCTTTCAAGGTCTCCCTCAAGAAGCTCACTCTCATCATCATCACCATCAACAGCAGCAGCTCCAGCAGCAGGCATTGGCAACAAAGAGATGCACAGATCCCACTTGTTCCTTTGCAAGTCTGAATCCCAACACTTGACGTACTCGAGTTTCACTGCTTCCGGCAGAATGTGCTTGATCTGAGCCAAGTGCTGGAGAAGAAACCGTCTTCAAGAACACACCCAAGATACAACACTGCATCAGTTTTGCTTTGCAGCAGCTTTGTGGAACCGATCCAAGAGCTGAAGAAAAGAAATTGCATGCGATGGAGTTCAGAGTCTCAAACTGCTGCTACCTTTGTGTGCTGGCTTCCACAGTGTTGCAAACGGATTCGAAAGTAGAGCGTTGGCGGTGTAGAGAAAGCAAACTCACCGCTGCCTCCAACCCATCATAGAATGCCTGCAAGAGAACAAGCCTGCACATCCCATTCTCTTATGTCATTTCAGGAATTTATGCAGACAAAGCTCGAGTGAAGACAAGTTTGTGGGTATCCGCAAGACCCATTTATTCTCGAGCAAGTTTGTGGGTTTTAAGCCACAACCCATTTGTCAAGAGAGAGTTTGCAACGCACAGAGAAAGAAAAATGCAGAGAAAAAACACACAGAGAATGGGCTTACTTACTTGGGAGGAAGCTGTTTAGGAGGAGGAGGAGTACATCTCTTCAGCGGCGATGGTTTGACGCTGTCGTCGTCATTATTCTCCTCTTCGACGACTCCTGAACCCTGCCATTCTCGCTTCCGCTTAGAAGCCATGGATACAGACAAACCTCCTCCTCTGGAAACAAAGGCTTTCTTCTTCTTCGTCTCCAGCTTTCGACTCCTGAAGCTGAGCAAACCTCGCCTTGCTTTCTCTGGGTCGACAACCCGGCGACTTGCCTGCAGCAATGCGCGCCTCACTACTCGCCTGTGAATGTAAGACATCGCTTTGCAAAGCTTCTGCAAACCAGCTTCGCTGTCTTTTCCCCCAAATGATGCAGCCTTGATGAAAATGCAAGAGGAAAAAAACTGTTCCTGGATTACCACAAGCGCCTGAGGAGAAAGAGATCTTCAAAAGAAAACGACGAAGCAGGAAATTTGCTTCCGCATTCGGATTCCAAACACACTGGAAGAGCACACTCGCGAGAAAGCAAACCGAACAGCGAGGAGGAGGGCGAGAACGGGCAGCATCGGATGCCGTTGAGCGAGGACAACAGCGAGAATGGGCAGCACCGGTGCCGTTGAGCGACGAAGAGGGCGAGAATGGGCAGCATGGATACCGTTGAGCGCGGGAAAGGAGAGCCAATAGGGTTCGTTCCCGCGGATGCTGACTGGATGCTCTTTTCATCCCTTGTGGATGTGTGAGCCCCTGGCGATGTACTTACTTTCCGTCCATGAGGTTGTTGTCATCCGTGCTAGGTAGACCAAGGAGGTACCCGTTGGGAGGCCGGGTGGGCCGGCCCCAAGAATGCGTGGGGGGCCGTCGAGAGAGGGGGGGGGGGGGGGGGGGGGGGGTGCCTCTTCCGGGGTTTATAGAAAAAAGGAGGGAGTTGTTGGGGTGGGGGAGGGCATGTTTGTTTTCACCTCCTT
>Ga0116227_10000962_pt1 | contig 61257 bp, 46 predicted proteins | sample S1TSphgellanicum_FD_89693 | JGI IMG/M metagenome (GOLD analysis project Ga0116227, IMG submission 89693) | Host-associated microbial communities from peat moss isolated from Minnesota, USA - S1T2_Fb - Sphagnum magellanicum MG | ecosystem: Host-associated > Plants > Peat moss > Unclassified... | reverse complement strand
CAGCAAGGCCCAAAACACCTCGCATTGGGGTGTTCTTGGTGTCATTGAAAAGGTCTTGAAACGTAGATATCGAAAATGGCCTCGCATTGGCAATTCGGACATCTGCAACCTAAGTTATGGGCAAAAGAAGGGCCGGGAGTCAAACTGACAATTTGACTCCCGACCACTAAAAGTCTGGAATCGACCTCTTCCCGACGTCTCCTTGAAGAGTGCGATATGGCGTTGGAAAGCTCTCGACGAGAGCTACAACATTGATTCAAGACTCGTCCCAATCCGAATTCGGGGCGAGGAGCTATGGCCGTTCAAAGTTCCGGGAGTCCAGCCGGGACACTTTCGGGACTCCATTTCGAGAGTCCCAACAAAATGTGCCATTCGGATGTAGCCTCCGCAACCAGTTGCAGAGAATACTATATGGGGGAAGGTGGTGACTTCCCCCGAGTCCGGGCCATGGTGAGTCTTGTGTGTCCAAGTGCCCGTGGCAAGTCCCAACACCCAAGGGTGTCCCGAATGCTAAAGTAACCCGATTTGGTTGGTTTTTGGATGCAGATTCACACGAGCTAAGCTAGTCCCTCTTCCTAGTTTAATCCCTGGGCTCCCAACTCGACCCTCTACCCCTTTTTAGAGTTGGAAGTCGGGAGTGTGCCTCTAAGTCTCAACTTTCCACAACTTGACTTTGTGAAACCCTCAAGTGGGTTTCACCCCGTGACTTGGGAGCGCGTCAATCTTTGATTACAGGTTTTCACCTTGATTCAAACATCTCATTCTCATGCTTGTGCATTGGAGCTAGAAATTTCTCATGGGTCCACCTATGTTTCCAACAATGGTGACAAGTTCATGTGTGGCTTAGTGCATTCTATTTTTGTGAAAATAAGTCTAGTTCTTATGTTAGTTCCAACAAAAAAGGTGTGAGCCCAGGTCCGTCACAAGAACCTAACCTTAGACCCTTAGTTTTAACACTAAAAATTGATACCTTCACAACATTAGAATACACACATGGAACTTAAAAATCACAAACCATGCTTCTATGGTTAAATGTTTTGTATGTTACATTAATGACATTATTATGTTAAATTCCCAATACAAAGGAACATAATTATCAACTATAATTAAATTTTTGAATTCACTCTTGATACATGTTTATTCCAAATGCAATATTATTAGTCACAATATTTACCCAAACTTTTTGGGAATTCAAATGGGCAAAGTGGACACCACTTCAAAAATACCAAACTAGCATATACATTTTATTAAAACATTTTTTTGAAGGGTACACTATTGTCAAATGTTTGTCCTACTTTTGAACCCCTAATTTTGTTGACCATGATTGATCAAAAGTTCATTAATTGGATGATGCACAAGAACCTTTTCAATGGTTAAATGTTGAACTCAACCTTACATTCATTTTGAAATAACTTGTCAAATTGTAATCATAGGAGTCAACAATATTATTTTATTCAAAGATTGTGTGTCTTTTAGTTTAAAGATATCTTTTCATAAAAAGGAATTTTTGAATAAAATTTTTGTACTTTTTTTATTAAGTATGTTTATAGTTGCCCCCATATATCACATGTTGTGTGTTAATCATTGTTGAATAAATAATAGACTATGTTATAGATTCAAATTGTGAAAAATGATCACCAAATCATACCAAAATATGTTTACTGCTTGATAATTTATTTCTTCATATTGTAAGCTAAAATTTTGTTTTATATATCATGTACATTATACCTCATTTAAATTCTAATGACAATGATAAACAAAATTAATTTAAATGAAGCAAATATAAAGTCCAATAGTCATCATTAAAATAGTTCCAACATGGTCACTTGGTTGACAATTACACATGGAAATGGTAGGGCATGATAGGAACATCTATGTGTGTTGTGAATCTTTCGTGAAATGTTTTGAAATGAAACCAATAGATGGAAGGGAAGAAAGGAGGAACAAGATCACACTCATGGGGGCCAAAAATGTGTCAACAAAACCATTTCCCAAGTGACAATGAATGTTGTTGTTAGTGAGGTTGTGGTTACAAATCATGTTGTTTGCATGTGGGTTCCATTGGATCCATGTCAAAAAGAAGTTCACACGATGGCAAAAGGTTTTGATTATGTTTGACAACCATGTTACATTTGCAAACCCCTTTTTCATATTCTTTCGCCATATGTTTGTGAACATTGTAGCACACATGAATTTATCCTTGCTCATGGCTAAGGCCATCATGATGGTGATGTAGTACACATGGATTTTGCAAATTCCTATCACAATGTGTTAGAAGCAATCAAGCAAAAAACCATGTGCAATAAATGGAGAAATGTGATGATCTTTTTAAAACCTAGAACAAATGAGAAAATCATGCATGGCCTCATTCAAAGCAAGCGTTTTCACTCATGGCTATGTAGTTCAGCCTATGTTTATATGTTATCCACATGTGCACATGGATCCTTCCTAGGTTGCAAAAGGCCTTGTCATGTACAAGCTTCTTTTTTGTCTTATGACATAGTTCCATAACTTTTTGTCAACAAAATCCTTGCACTATCCCCCTTCTTTTTCCAAGGTATTTCTTGGACAATGCATTTTAGGATTTCTAATAAACAAGTTGTAAAGTTAATGGAATCGATCAGTTGTTCATCCCCTAATTTGCATATCTATGTTTCATGTTCAATACAAATTGTGTGAATTCTACTCCTTGAATTCTAGGTTTAAGTTGAGTGCACTTTATTGTTCGTTTGTAACTAATGGAGGTGTAAAAGATATGTTGGTTGTTGTGTTTCAAACCATATTTGTGTGTTTTGTAAACCCATGTTAATTGTGTAGTGGATTTGAGTTGTAACATGGAGTATTTTGTAGGTGGAATTTTCACCCATCATACATTTGACAAAAGCACAACAAAAAAATCCTTGAGCTTTAGCAAAAAAGGTATGTGTTACCATGGCACAAACATTCAATGTATTTGTGATTCAACACACTTATGAGGATGCTACATTAGCATTAAGTTGAAGCTTGATAACAAAATTGTTGTTTTAGAATTTGGGAAGTTTGGGAAGATGTGACTATAAATCAAGATTATGAAACATTGGTTGCACAAGTTTTTAGCCATGAATCCAACAAAAAGGTAAGATTGTTACTTGAGATTATGGGAACAAGTGAGGTTTGAAACAAAGTTTTAGTCAAGAGATGAGTGAATTGGTTATATTGGCATGTACTATTGTTTACAAGATCACAAATATGTTATATATTATTGTTCAATACCACTTTAAAAGCATGGCATCCTAAGTCACCAATTTTCCTTTTATAGTATGACAATCTACATTATGGTATATGCAATAGCGTTATCATGTACATCATGAACATGAATAAAATCACACACAAAAAAAAAATGTAATGCCTCCAATTTTAGCATAATAACATTTAATCCCAACAAGGTGTCAACAAAAGTGAACAAACACAAGTTAGATTTGGCATAGGCTTGTGTGAGTGCATCTAATGTCATGTTCATGATAAGAATGTGATATTCATCACATGTTTGACATGATTGATCATGGATATCCACTTAGTTTTAATGTTTTGCAATATTTGGGTCTTTTGTTTCCATGAATTCTGCCAAATTAACGAATTCCAGATGTTGATTGGGGATGTGATTGAAATAATCATAGATACATTACAAAAGAATTTCAATGTGAGAAACCAAAGGTTGGTTTGAGAGGTTTTGTATTGTCAAATTTGTTCAATGAATCATTCAATGCACACCAATGACATTGGGAACATATAGACATTGGATTTAAACTATAACTCTGAATCTTAGGGCTTGGAAAATGTTGACCCCATCAACACCAAAACAACTAGCTTTGAAGCAATCTCCTTTTTTTTTTCAAAGCCCATTGTGTATTCAAAAATTCATGAGCAAAAAAATTAAATTGTTAGTTCCAAATCTTAAAACACTTGCTAAAAGCCAACAACAAGGGTATTTAACACCAATCTTCCAAAATATAACCATTCACACTTGCCCAATATACATTTTCCATGGATGTGACCTCATCACAAGTAAGAAATACAAACTTCACATTTTGGACAACTTAAAATGTTTTTATTTAATGGATTACCTTATTGTCCTTGTGTTCTACTTTTTCCCAACCAACCTTATCAAAGCTATGGTTTTTAGGGATAGATTGGATTTTTAAAAACTTAAACAAAGGTTGAAAATTCTCATAAATTTTATCTTTACTCAAGAGGTTGAAAATAATGGCAAATTGAACAAGTTTTTACTTATATTCCATGACTTGACCAAAATTAACCTGTGGAGGATGATTATTTTAAACAATTAAACATACAAATTTCCATTTTTTACATGATTGCATTTTGGATCCATAAACCACTTACCATTATGTGTTTTCCTTTTACTTACATGTTTTTCAATGGATTCCCAATTAGCCACCAAAACCATTTTAGAACAAAGATGACATTTGACAAAAATAACTATGTGAACATCATTGAAAATGGGTTCTACCCATGGTAGTTTTAGGGCTAAAACTTGCAATTCACATCAATATCAATTTTATTTATTTTTTAATTTTTAGGATTTGAAGCATTTATGCCCTCAACAACAATAGGGGTAGGTTTTTAGAAGGTTCAAACTTTTAAGAATTGTGTTTGAATCTTGAAGTGGACCAATTGTCAAAATGGGGTTTTGCAATCAATTTATTTGTTCACCCATATGACTAAATTCAAGTACATAAAAGGAGATAGATTCATCATTTGTAAGGGCTTCTATTGGGAGTTGGCCACTAAAAAAATACTTAAACTTGAAACTACTTGGAACTTGCAACCATGGAAACATGAATAAAATTTTTTAATGCATATTGATACAAATTTCAAACAAACGTTTTGACTCAAAAGTGAGAATTCAAGAGGTTAAATATATATATATATAAGGTTCACTTCAAATGTAAATCTACAACAAAAAAATTGTGTGCACATGGTAGTGCTTTATTATAATCTATGATTTTATAACATTTCAATTAACAAAAAATGTGTGTGTTGAGCATTGTGTGTTTGCAACCTCACACAAGAAATCTGAGTCAAAGGTTGGAAAGCTTATCCCTAAAGGTCATTACCAATTGGTGTTGTGCGTGTGCTTGCACTTTTTAGAAGAATTCTAAAGTATAAGCCCTTAAGGTCTTAGGCCATTGGTGTTGTACAATGCATTTCAATGAGTTGAGATTCAGTACTACAAACACTTTCAAAAGCGATGAAGGCAGAAAGAAACAGTTTGGGAGTGAGCCTGCAAAATGGAGGAAGGAGAGACCATGAAGGAGGATTAGGTTCTGCGAGAGGAGATAGAATTCCTGTACCAAAAACTCCATGGCTGATCCTTTCTCAAGTGTAAGTGATCAGTGGTCCCTGGATGAAGGCTGTTTCTCTAGAAGATGGTATGCAAACTTTGCAGCTGCACATCATGATGAGTTCTTGTTTCCAACTGCAGCTCCTGGAACTTGCTTATGGGCAATGCTGCCAACAGGATCCTCAGTCAGCAGGGCAGATGTGGAGCCTGTGATCAGTCAACCAACACAATGTCAACAGATGCCAAAAGAGTCATCATCTTCCTAAGAGTGCATGCCAATGCATCCTTCCATGAGCAGCTGTGGACAAGAGCTACAGTTGGTCCCCAGTTGTAAGCCCCTTTTGCAATTTGCAAACAATCTCATCTCACCCCCCGACACTTTCCCCAATCCTGATCATCTCCACCAAATTTATTTGGGTACTGGATCTGGATCTGGTGACGCCTTCAGACTTGGACACAGCTTGGACTCAAAGCAGACCAGGTACCTGGCCCTGCCACCTACTACACCCGTAGGTAGTGGTAGTGCAGCTGATTCTGGTTCTCTGGTGATTGGCAACTCTGAGCAGGAGTTGATTGACAGCTCAAAGGTGACTGCCCAGGAGATGCTTCATGCCAAGGAATTGGCAGCATCCAGAAACCACAGTGAGGCAGAGAGATGCAGACAAGAGTGCATCAGTTCCCATCTTTCTACCCTTTGCAGCCTTCTTCCTAGTTCTACAAAGGTCAGCAGCTCCTTGTCATGTTTGATGTTGGATAACTGTAGTATGAAAGAACATGCACTCTTTCACAACATATATTCTTTCTTTTCCAGTTTTATGGCAGTGGAAGTGAGAGGGAAAAAAAAGACAAAAAAAAACCAGGCACTGCTGCTGCTCCAAGGATAATGTTGTACGCATTTTGGTTCTTGCTGATTGAACTCTGTTGCTCCTGTGTTTCCAGAGAGACAGAGCGACTTTGCTTGCAGAGGTGATTGACCATTTGAGTGAACTCAAGCAACATGCAACTGATGTTGGAGATGGTGCTTCCATGCCTATGGATGTGAATGAGGTCCAGATTGACATGGATCCTCTGTATGGAGAGGGTTGGCATGTGTTGAGAGTGACATTCGGCTGTAATAATAGGGCAGACCTCTTCCAGGATCTTATCAGAATTTTCAATCAGCTAGATTTCCGTTTACTGAAAGCTGAGATTGCCACTCTAAGTTGCCACATCAAATGTATAATCCATGTAGCAGCTAGAAGCAGTAGTAACAACAAACAGGTGATGACAGCAGCTACTGAGGAAACCGACAGGAGTTTGTCAATCACAGCATTAAAAGAGGCTCTCTGTTCATTTATGGAGGAGAAGCAGGTGAGCGCTGCAGGGATGTCTCCTTGAACCCAAGCTCCCAGTAAGCGGCCATGGATAGGTACAACCTGCAGTTGCCCATGACCCCCAAAAAAAATTTTGTTAGCCAATACAGAAGGAATCAGCTGGATCTTGATCCTGATCTGTTGTAACTTGTAGTTTTCGGTTCATGAAAGGCTTGCCAAGCTCATACCTAGTATGTTGATTTCACTCCAACTGAGAGTTTCTATGGGGGGGGTTTTGTTAGTCCACTCTAAAGCTTCTGCTCTTTGTATTGCCGTAGATTTATCAGATCTTCTAACCTTGAAATTCTTTCTCTGCAGACTTTGTGATGACAACGATCTTGTCAGGCAGCTGGAGTTTTGCTTGAAGGGATTTGACAATCTTTTGTCAGCAGTTGGAAAATCTTTGGCAATCTCTGAAAAACTATCATTGCAATCTTTTGCCTCGCTTTAGCTAGCTGAATGAGCAGCATTGTACAGCCTTTTGAGCAGGCATCCCGTTAAGAGTTTAGTTATATTTCTTTCCTGAATTTTCCTTTAGGTACAGAAGTTTGCATTCCAGATTTTACCCATTTGTGCTCTTTCTTTTTGACTTTATATGCCATCTCTGTGTGGGACATGTATGGTGTAGTACTACTAGCTGTATTGACACAAAGGCTCTCCATGGTGATTCAAAGTGTCACAGATGTAGTGATAGTTTGCTTGACACAACACCTATTTTGTATGCAATTTCTTTTGCCCATGAATCTCATTATACCCAAATTCAAAGTCAATGAGAATGCCTACCCAACAGAAGTGGCATCTTGTCTCAAAGCCATATTTCCTTCACAATCTTACATTACATGTGTTCTCCGATGGGCAGTGGTGATGTTTAGAAAATAGATTGGCCTGTTCAAACTCCATGCCAGTGATTTTAGAGCAACTGTTGAGATAATACATTGGAATGTTTGGGCTCCAAGTAAGTGATTTTCAGGAGCAATGAAGCAAAGATTACACATAATCTTTATCCATCCCTGTCCCTTAACTTTTCTTTCAGGAGAAATATTTATGGAGATAGCTGTAAGGCTCAAGCTCTCTCCCTCACATGGCTGAAAAAAATTCAAAGCAGAATCATTTGTAATTGCTCTACAAGGCCAACAATACCACTCTCGGTGCCCAGGCATAGGTCATGTGTGTCCTGGTCCTTGTTGATCATGAAGGTGTCTAGAGATAAGCACTGAACATGCTTCACCAACAAAAGGGAAATGAAACGTTGCAAAAGTTATGTACTCAATGATCTGGCCAAATCTCATTCTTGATTGAAACCGTCAATGACCTAAAGATTGCAACCCATGCTCAACAAAGGGGGAATCCGCAGATTTCTTGTAGAAGTCAGCAAAGAATCACTCAGATCCCACAAAAACCATAGAGGATTTAACTCTCTTCAGATTGCGTCTGCATGAGAATAGCATGTGTATACAAAATCTGCAGAATGCCAAAAAAAAAGGGGGCCTTTCTTCAAAGGGGGAATGCAGGCATACATTTGATGCGGAGGATCAGCTCCTTGCAAAGAAGTGATGAAATTTCTCTCCACTTTGACATTTGACATTGTCTTATAAAGTGAAGAAGAATTTGCTCAATAGTGAAAGTAGCAGAATTTGTCCAAGAGCTTGCTCCTCCTCAAAGCTCACGATGAATTCCTGCCTTCCTTCCCTAAAACCCTTCATTCCCCTCTCCTAACTCCTAACTCCTCTTGTTCCACAACCAAAGCTTGTTCCATCAAGTGGGGCCTGGGTGGGTTTTGTTGGTTGGGCCACCTAAGGTTGGTAGGTAGGTAGGTAGGTAGGTATATGGGTTTTAGGTTTTAGCCAAGGGTGGTAGGTATATGGGTTTTAGGCTTTAGCCAAGGGTGGGAAGGTGTATGGCTATAGCCAAGGGTGGAAGCTGGTATATAGTTATAGCCAAGGGTGGTAGGTTTATGGGTTGTAAATGGGGAATTTATGACAAAATATATGGGTTGTCAAAAAAAAGAAAAAATCCAAAACAAATGCCACAATTGCCTAAAATATGAAAAGGTGCTTAAGATTTTCTAGTTTGATATTTTTAATATCACCAAATTTGGCTAAACATGCTTATGGATGATTGCCACTTGAGCAAAATCACAAAGTTGAAAAAGAAAAAGAGTGGTTGTTGGTGGGTTATTTGATGTTTTTAATAACACCTTCAAACTAATGAATAGAATTGGCATTCAATCCACAAATACTTGAAAGCACCACCAACTTGAAAATTAAAAAAATTAAACTACCTTTGAAATGGGCCAAGAGATGCCATAAAATGGTTGCATAGTTTTTTCCCCTTTTGGAATGAACATCAAAAGACATATACCAAAGGGTACATAGTTATTAGTTACCTTTGTAGGAGCATGGATGGCTAGAGAACCTTGCAAAAGCCAAAGAAAATGGGGATCGAAAATTTTAGCCTATAAAATAATTAGGCATGTAAATGAAAATCTTGATTTCTCATAATTTTGGAAAAAGCATGGTCTTTATATCTTGCAGGTGATTTATGAAAATGTATAAATTAAATTATTAATGCAAGAATTTCCATAAACAAAAAGGGAATCATGTGGACAAACATTTTAATATTTCATTGAATTCATAATGAAATGGCGAGTCTAGCAAGTAATACACACCACAATTGGTGTTAGATATGCATCAAGTGGGGAAATTGAGTTCATTTGTACATTTATATTTTATTAAGGTGTGATGGGATTATAAGTTATTAAAGCTAATTGCACATTCAAATTGTTACTTGAATAATGACAATGGTGTAAACATCACATGTAGCAAAAATGGTCAAAACCACAAATCCCTCTAAATCTAATTCAAAGAGATCGTTGGAAGTAGAAGGCTCACAAAAAGGTCAAGCAAAAAACTTGCATATGCCAACAATAATACAAGCTAAAACCCAAGATACACATACAAACAATGACCTTCGGTATGCAAATCTCATTCACAACACCATCACTAGTCTTAATTCATGTAAAGGATCAAGTGCAATAGCTATCCGCAAATACATTGAGAAAGTTTATGGGCCATTGGGATCCAATTATAGGCAAGAAATTGGATCCACAATTAAGAGGATGATTTCAAATGGTGAGCTTATTCGAAATGGACACAACTTTCAAGTTTCTACACCATCATCGAATTGCAAAAATTTAACTCAAAAACACAAGCGAAAACCAATGAATGCAAAAAGAATAAAGAGAAGACATCAAAAGAAAATTCATAAGCCACGGAATGGGAAGAGAAAATACAAGAAACGAACAAAACATTATGAAGGTTATAGTTACAAACGGAAGAAAAGAAAAGAGTCTCCAAAATGTGAAAGCTCTTCTTCTTCGGATTATGGAGATAATTCATGTCCTTCAAGAGATAAGGCAAAACAAAATAGCATGCAAACAAGCAATGTTAGCATGAGCTTGCAATCACAATATTCAGGCTCTATTCGTGGTTCCATCCCTTCAACCAAAAAACAATCTTTGGATGCCTTTCAGTAAGTATTGTAATTCCACCTTACAAACCCAAATTGTATAATGTATTGGAAAATAAAAGCTTGTTGAAATTTAATATTCAATTTTCTTCTTGTTGTACATAGTTGCATTTCATCTTTTATATGCACAACTCATTTGAGCATTATAGTATGATAAAATTATCAACCTTATGACAAGATATTGTGCCTATGCCAAATTGTTACATGTTCATCCTATTTATTCATCAACAATAAAGTAGACAACCTATTTTCTTCCCACTGTATAGAGGGCAATATGATTTTCCTTTTCCTTCAAGGATTGAAGATTCATCAAAAATTTGTGATTAATTAGTTGGATGGGTGATATGGACATGACTTGACCAATTAAAAGTTTTATATAATTCCATCACTTGCAATTTGACATTGAGTCTTAACCATTTCAATGATAAACTTGATGCTTCATCTAACATCTAAACAATTGAACAAACACATAAGTACTCCAAAATAACCAATATTCATATGTATGAAAATTCATATTTTTGTTTGATATAGGGTGGTTCCTATTGTTGAACAATATGAATTTAACATGCCCCAAGCTACTTATGAAATGCAATTTGCACCAATGGAAATGCCTATAGTCCCACCAACAAAACCAAAGTCCAAAGAAAAAGAAAAACCTAAAGGGGGACCAATGACATCTAGGTAATTATGTTGATTATAATCTATTTTTCAAATTTCATGAGCTTCCTTTTAATATTAAAATCGCATAACACAAAAAAAAATCCTTTCCATGTTAAAAATAAATAAAAAATAATGTGTGCAATAGGAATATTGATGTATTTAAACGAACTATTGAATGGATGGAAGAGTTGGAAGCCTTCAATGAACACGAAGATTTGTTCCACCTATCACCTTTCAAATTTCAACAACAAAATCCTTGGAGGGATGATTTCTAACTAAATCAATCCTTTAGACGGGGATATAACTATAGAGGAACAATTTTTTTATCAATTTTTTATACATAAATATTAATGGTGATGGAATAAAAATTGTTTAAATTACTTTGAACTAGATCATCAATGTTATTTAAGTTTTCAAAATGTTATATTTGCTTTTAGGAGGTATGTTTAGGCATTTTTCCAATACCATACAAGAAACTTGTAATTTCCAAAATGGGGTTCTTAAATTTGATCAAAGTAATACTATATCAAGTTAAATTCAATTCAATTTTCCATGTTGAGAAAAAGATTGAATGAATTATGTATTTCCCTTGGGAAGATTTTGGTTGAAGCACATGTAGAGAATGTTTTTCAAGGTGGGGCAAAATAATGTTTTTGAAGCCTCTCTTGCATTTTACTAATGAGAATTTTACCTTTGAAGTTTAGTAGGAAAAAAAATAGGAAGTGTGAAAACTTGGAAGTGAATTACAATCATAATAAATTTTGAATTACAATAATTTATAAAATCAAACACCTTTCAATTCACGACAATTTCATTCTTCAAGTTCAAGTGTCTTTTTTCACTCAAGTATACATACATAAGACTCCTAGATCTTTAACATTTCTTTTTTAATTAACATCTTTTTGGGACAAATGTGTAGTTGACATATAATGACACTTTCCAAAACTTTTTTATGGGGTAAATCACATCATTTAAAGCACATATTTGTAGTTACATATGATTGTCATAATACATCATACCCTTTACTGGAATGACTTCATTTTATTCCTAAACAATCATAATTGGCAAATATTTTCTTCAAATGGCTTCTTTTGATGATGGGTCATGAAAGACTTAAGACTTACAATTGCTACAATGGGTCAAAATCCTAAAAATTAGTTTTGGGTTGGTTGAAAAATATTGATTTTGATGTATTTTGGAAATTATGGATGGAATCCTTGACACCACCAATGGATGATGGCAAGTCTTGAAAAGAATGTGAATGAAAGCAAAAAACTTGTGCCATGACCAAATGGTGAAACGTGATTGCATCCAAAAAATTGAAGGATGATTAAAGGAAATTATGTTAAGTCCTTAAAAGTGAGACAAATCTTATACCTACTTTAGGAGTGGGAGGATTTTACACCTTTGAAAAGTTATAAAATCCCTACCACCCTTAAAGAGTAGGCAAACAAACCCCTCCCCCTCCTACACCTTATGATCTATGTATGTTCAAGTCATGGTGACCTTTGATCAATGGTTTACAATAATTAAAGCTCACCAATGAAGGATAGTCCCAAAATGCAGAGCCACACTTGACTAATGAAAGTAAAATTCTACCAACTTTTTAAGCTAGGTAAAAGATCAATTGTTCTTACGTGCAATTTTCCCCAAAATCAAATAACCAATTTTAATATATGGACACAATTTTTAAAATTTTAAAAAATTGAAACAACCACCCATAAAACCATTGGTTCTTTACTAGTTATTGCATGAAAACAACTAATTTTTTTGGGCTTTGAAATAACTAAAACCAATCATTCTTTTTTTTCCCCATTGCATTCCATTATTTTCAAGTGCCTCCATCTTTACACCATGTAAAGATCCAATCCTAGGGCTTTGTTTTACACAAGAACCATTGGTTTGATTTTTTTTAAAAATTCACCCTTGTTGGGTAAGTGTGTATATACCAAAGTTGTTAATCAACAAGTATCTATAATAAATTCCAATATTTGCATAAGAATGGTATGGACCAATGTTATCTAATTATCAAATTTTAAACCTATCTCATGAATACAAATAAAACATTTTTTTAACAAAGAAGGATATGTATTCCAAAAAAGAAATTCAATTTATTACACCAGTTGGTTACATATTTATTTTTTAAAAAATTCATTTTTCAATTATGAATATGATAGTTTTCAATTTTCAAAACATGATGAATATGCACAAAGGTTACGAATATCAAAATTTCAATTCTATTGCTTTAAAAAAAAATTACAAGAATATAATTTACCTTCCTAGAACAAAACCAACATTAACAAATCCAAAACAAAATAACTTGTGGGGGAATTGAACCTAATTTTATGAAGAACTATACCCAATTATAGCACAAATTCCTTGCCCCAACCACTCCTCACGCAAATTCAACTTAGCCCCACAAAATTAATCACCATCAATCTACAATTCTTCAAGAAAATTATGTTATTCAATTAAGTTGTAATTATCCTCTGCCAAGTTTTCTTTTCTTTTCAAGTATTGCTTCATGTTTAAAGGATCTACACATGTAGATGAAGAAATAAAGAGCCTCCTAAACAAAAATAATTTTCTAGTGACTAGTGTTTAAAAAGACTTCCTCAATTGAAACTCCCACACCAAACATAATTTTTTCAAATTTCAGTTGCACAATATCAATTGTTGTAGTGAATGGAGTGGCAATAAGGTTTAATTAACCAAAACACACCATTGGAAGAGGAATGAAAACTTTGACATCATATTCAAAATGCCAACTAGATTACATACCCATGTCCCACCAAATTTTCCACAATGTGCAAAGCCTTGAAGCATGGATCCAACATGATAGCCATCATGTTGTGATCCTATCATGCATCAAAAGACCTCAAAAATTCTTTAAAAAAATTAATTACCTTTATCACCTCCAATTGCATATTCATGTGCAAAAGGAGGATCTTAGCCTGAATAGGGTTAGAGATTTCAAACCCAATAGAAAGGTGCAACACTGTAACTTCCATGTTTGTAATAAGGGTAATAATTGTTGTCTAGGCATCTAACAACAACCAATGGCCCATAGATAGATTCATCACACATGTTAATACAACAAGATTCATGGTAGATATGATTACCTTAGTAATAGCCCACACTTGGGCTTTAGGTACTATTTGTTATAAAACAATAATTTTTTGCTATAATAAAAAATTATGGCATTCTTAAACTCAAGGATTTTCTCAAACATAATGACCTTGTTGGTGAATGTAATATTTAGAAGAAAATTTAATTTTCAATGTCACATCCCACTTTCAAAGCAAAGCCCACTACCATCCTTACTTCCCTTTCCCATACTTTTTGTTCCAAGTAATGGTTTTCTATAAGCCAATTTAAACTTCTTTCACATTCACATTTCTTAGCCCAACAAAGATTTTGTCATCATTTGTAACATATTACCAAGGCTTAAACACCACATGCCCAAAACATGTGCCCTCATAAACCTTTAAAATATTCAATAGTTCACAATCAATGATGGAATACAAAGTTGTTGCCATAGCTATCAAACTAGTGCCTTCATATTTTACAAATGCAAGTACCCAATGTAACAAACCAAATTTCTCCAATAAATATTGAAGTTGTATAACCATGGACTACTTGGCTACCTCATTCACTTCAAACAACCTCACAATAATATGCATGCGCACCCAAATGTCATTCAAAAATTTGATAACCAAAGTAAAAATGTCCACACCGCCACAAGACATCCATAGATTAAAACTTGTAGACATTATTGTTGTAGATGCAAGATTTGACATAACATGCTAGTCCATGGTTTTCTTGACCATTGTAGGTAACATTTTTTCCACAAGAGAAGATCAAGAAAGAAATTGAATACGAAGGCATTGGTGTAAAACTAACTTTTAAAACCAAACATTTTTGCAAGTGAACAAGGGTTTGCAACCTTTGCAAATATAAAACACCAAATCCTCTAGAAATTCATGTTGTTGTTGATCATTTTTTGGGGGGTTTGTGGCACTAAAAATTTCAATAATTACATAGCAAGATGGACAACGATTGTTGAACATGAGCCACATGTTTTGTCACCTTTTTGTTGAGTTGTTTCCTTTGAACAAACAACTTTAGATGTGCAATTTGCACATGAGTATTCATGGGAATTATACCATCAACTTTGGTGTATTTAATTAAACCCTTGTAATGAATAGATATTTGTGCCAAAACATTGCCAAATGTTTGGTTAAATCTATAAATTATGTATCGCAACATTTGCAGATTCACCAAATCCACAAACAAGCCATTGTTGATAACAAAAAAATCCCCAACAAATAAACATACAACTATGATGTTTCCAAGGTACATCTTGTGTTTCTATAACTATAAGTTGCAAAATATCAACATCTAACATGTTGGGATTTTGTAAATGCACATTTTCAACATTTGAAATTGATGAAAACCGCATTTAAGTAGGGGTAATTGATAAAGTATCTTCATGAGCTCCACCCACATTTTCAACAAAATAACATTTCTTTTCAACCATTGAAACTTGAAACCTAAACACAAAAAACAAAGACACATTAAGATGCAAACACCTTGAACCCAAAAAGAAAAGAAAAGAAAAGAAATTGGAGTTTATGACCTTACATGTGTTGTAGTGTTGCAAAAGATTACTACTTTTCCAAGCAATTTGTCAAATAACAAACAAAACCCAAATCCATGAATTGCAACTTGCAAGCTACAGCCTATGTCAATTTGTCAAAACAAAGCACAAAACCAAGAATTACAAGTTGCAACCTACAACTTCTATTAATTCATTGAGCAAAAACGAAACATGAAACCAAAAATTACAAGCTACAAGTTGTAGCCTTTGCCAATTTGTTGAACAATGTTGCCAAACAACAAAACCAAAAAGTGAGCAAAACATAACAAAAAGAAAAGAAATAAAAAATTCTAGAATCTAATAGAAAGTAAAAGCTTACTTGAAATCATAAAGTGCATTGTGAAAGGTGAGGTTTTTAGCATTGCAAAAGGCACTAAACATGTTTACACATTCAGCCCTTGTGAAGGTCACAATAGAAGAAAAACAACCTCTAGTTGGTGCTCTGAGAACCTTAAATTTAAAATCCCAACCTACAAGCTTGTATTGACTTACAAAGAAACTCAATGAAACTTACAAGCTTATAATTCAACTTGCAAAGAAAACTCGGAGAAAATGAAAAATTACAAAACACGCAAATTGACTTATAGAAAACTTCAACGAAACCTATAAGCTTACAATTCAAATGCGCTTTCAGCTTTGAGCATTATCATCAAGATTAAAAGTACAAAGTTGCAAAGCAAAAACTATTGAAAGGAAAATCACAATGGATTCTAGCTGAAATGACCTAAACCCTAAATTCATATCCGACATTTTTCAAAACCCTAATGAGCTGAACATGATTAAGTGTCAAATATTATTGAATCAAATATGGTTACATGTAGAGGATTGTACATAACATACATCCCGACAGTTGTGCATAGAGCCGAATATTGGGGACTTAAAAAATTCCAGATACGGATTCATCCATATCCAGCAATGATATGTGTAATGCATAACCAGCTGTTTATGTATAACTGGCCAACACTGGTACAAACCTTGAAGGGGGACTGTTCTGAGAATTTGGGTCTGTAGCTCAAGCTCCCACCATGCACAGGGCCCCTCACTCTCAACAAACAGCCCCCTTAGTAGGTCCTTACCCTAACACATAATCTCTGCAGTCACATGATATCTGAGCTGAATTAGGGTTTGTCAGTTTGATATGCAAAGCTGTCATGCAACCCACCACAAAAAGTCTGCAAAAATTGCAGAGTCTTTCTTTCGGCTTTAATGTATACACCACCCATTAACTTACTAGTGTCTGTCCTCTGACCTCTTAAACCCCGGGAGGCACTTATAGCTCTCGCTACAAGACAAGACAAAACAAGACAAGACCAGACACACACCACCATAATAATAATAATAATATGTTAGTTGAAGAACCAAAAGAAGCAAAAGTGTTGAACAATAACACCACTTCACTTGAATTCACTTCACTTCAGTCTCCTTTCATTTGCTACTACACTTGTTCTGCAAACAAATTATTGTACACAAAACACCCAGAACAAAAAATCTTCTCAAAAATTGGTGTGCAAAAGGTTGGGCTGCATGTGAACAATAATAACACCACTTCACTTCACTTTCCTTTCATTTGCTACTACACTTGTTCTGCAACAAATTATTGTACACAAAACACCCAGAACAAAAAACCTTCTCAAAAATTGGTGTGCCAAAGGTTGGGCTGCATGTGAACAATAACACCACTTTACTTCACTTCAGTTTCCTTTCATTTGCTACTACACTTGTTCTGCAACAAATTATTGTACACAAAACACCCAGAACAAAAAAAACTTCTCAACAATTGGTGTGCGAAAGGTTGAGCTGCATGTCCAATTAAAATCTTCTCAAAGATTTTCTCTTGGGTACGTACAGAAACCAAATTATGTGTGTAAGTAAGTAAGTATATATATGACATGACAGAGGAGGATGGATTTGCACCATCTCTCTCAAATTGAAGTGCAGTGCAGTGAATCAGCACACTCCGTGATTTAAGTGACTAGATTTTTGGACTGGGATGTTTGGATGGATGCTATTGCATTGCCTTTATGAAACTAACAATAATATGTCGGAATTGGAAACACCAACGAGGAAGACGAAGTGGAAACAAAACCCAATTGACTAAGTCTCTGACATGAGTCTGTGCGCTCTATGAAATGATAAGTTTATTGCAATTGGCTTTGTTTTGGTAATTATACAAGTTTCCAAGTTTTCGACCCAAAAACTGCAACATTTTTTGGGATTTAAAAAAAAACTTAGTGTGAAAAATCTTTTTAAAAAAGCCCTAAAATTTCCCCAATTATTACTTAAAATGGTGTGCATAATTGCATATCCTAATAAAATGGCCTTAATTTTGGTGAAAAGAAGCCAGTTGCTGAATTATAGAATGATCCTCTAAATTTTTTTATATATTTTCTAACTGGGTTATAGCCCAATTTGGCTAAATCTTCTTGTGGATGATGATCCCCCAGGTTTGGCTACATCACAAAATTGGGGGAAAAGAAAAGAAAAAAGCCCTGGGTCTCAAGTAGCCTACAAAACTCCAATAATGCCCCCAAGGGGCATGAGTATATATATATATATTTATAGCTTTATATTTTACCTGGTATTAAAATAATAATAAAATCAAGGTATGTTATTTAATTATTTACTTAAATTCATATTGTCCAAAAAGGTTTTGGGATTATTGCTTGACCAATAAAAAGGGGACACTTGGTGCACATGGATTGGACACCCAATTAAAAATTTGCCCATACAATAATCTGGAGCCCCATCTTTAAGAGAAAATTATTCATGACCAAAATTTCAACTTTGGCAGAGAGGCATTAACTACACACAGCTTTTTCGCTACCATCAAATCTGCTGACAACCAACCCAACTACCCACCTTGGTTGGCACTAGGTAGCCAACCCTAGTGTGTGTCTCAAAGCCTGTTTGTGGTTGTACTAGGGTTAATAGAGAGAGACTTATTATTACTCCTACTAACAATAAAGAGGGATGCATAGAGGGACCAAAAATCAACAAGCATGCTCATCAACCCAACAAAAACCCTTGTAAACCCTAAACCCTAAACATAGTCACTAGACTAGGGTTAAGAGAGAGAGACTTATTATTACTCCTACTAACAATAAAGAGGGATGTATAGAGGGACCAAAAATCAACAAGTATGTTCATAAACCTAACAAAAACCTTGTGAGCCCATGGTTTAGGGTTTAGGGTTTACAAGGGTTTTTGTTGGGTTGATGAGCATGCTTGTTGATTTTTGGTCCCTCTATACATCCCTCTTTATTGTTAGTAGGAGTAATAATAGGTCTCTCTCTCACTATTAACCCTAGTAACCCTAGTCTAGTGACTAAGTTCATAAACCCAAAACCTTGTGAGACCATGGTTTAACATGGGCTCACAAGGTTTTGGAACCCCCCTCTCATCCTGGTCAAGAGGTCTGCCCTAGGAACTACCAAAGAAAGAAATTAGGTCAAAAATTAGTCCTAAAGAAACACAGGTGAGGTCTTTAGAGAACATGATAAGGGGTTTTTTTTTTTGGTTTCCTTTTGCCCCCTTTGTTAGTTTAGTGTCACTCATTTCAAGTCTTGCAATTTTATCTAAAAAAGAAGCCACCAATGGAATAGGTTATATATCTCTCCACAATTTCATTCACTGGCTAAAATCCTCCACAACCCACCAAAAATTAATTAATTAAATTAAATTTAAATTTAAATTAAAAAATTCAATTAAAAAAAAAAACCCCAAGTACCCGTGGGGGGATTAACCAAAGAAAAAGAAACTAAGTAAGTACCTAGTGGAATTAACCCCCAAAAAAAACAATAATAATAATAATAATAATAAGTAGGTACCTACCTATCTAGTAGGATTAATGAATGGGTTGGTAGTACTAATACAATACACAATAAAGAAAGAAAGTATTGTTATTATGTATAGAATTTTTTTTTTAAAGTTTTTTTTTTTAGTGTGTTTGCTTGTTTTCATATGTAGGTACAGACTAGTTTCTGTAAAAGAGGACTCAGGAAAATAAATAATTAAATAAAAATATAATTAAATAAACTCAGAAGGAGGAGGAAGAAGTGGGGACCTGACAAGTATCATGTGAAAACAGCCATTTCCTTAAAACTCTGCACCCACCCCCCCAAACCAAACCTAACCAAACCTAACTTAACCTAACCTACCTCTTTCTCTCTCTCTCTCTCTCTCTCTCTACCACAACTCTCTCCTCCCTTCCTAACTCGCTCATGGTCCTCATGTGTGATCTGCATTCATTAATTTAATTAATTAATTAATGCTATGTAGGTGCAAACTCCCCCAAAATTGCAGCTGTTTAGAAAGAAAGAAGGAAATAAATAAATAATAAATAATAAATAATGAATTTAATTATTTAATTATGAAAATAATAATAATTGCATTTAATTATTTAATTATGAAAAAAAATTAATTGCAGTTATTTTTTTTTACATTCTTTATTTTTGCAGAAGCTTCTCATTAAATTTATGCAAAGAAGTAAGTAATAACTTCCAACAAGAAGATTATAACTCTCTAGTAGTGCACACAAGGCTTTTTTTGGTTTCAGCAGTTATGCAGGCACAGCTGCTACTACTGGACTTGAGAGGAGGAGGAGGACAAGAAGAAGAAGAAGAAGAAGCAGAAGGAAGTGGATGATGAGCTCTGGAGTAGTTTTTCAGCTGCAGTAGTAGCTCTTGTGTTGTTGTTGTTGTTGTTGTTAGTAGTAGATTTGGAGCTCAGACTGGAGTTGTTCAGCTGCAGCCAGTAGCTCCTTATGTTGTTGTTAGTAGTGTTAGAGCTCCAGAGTTGTTCAGCTGCTGCTGCTGCAGCAGCAGCTTTGTTGTCGTTGTTGTTTTTGTTTGTTTGTTAGTTAGTTGTGAAGCTCTAGAGTTCATCTGCTGCAGCAGTTTTGTAGTTGTCAGCTAGTTGTGGAGTTCTGGACCAGTAGCTGCGGTAGTTTTGTTGTTTTAAGTTGTGGGGTTTTAGAGTTCAGTTGCTGCAGCAGTTTTTTGTTGTTTTGAGTTGTGGGGTTTTGGAGCTCTAGCCCAAGAAGAGGAGCTGCAGATACGTGTTGGGTGTGTGTGTGTGTGAGAGAGAGAGAGAGAGAGAGAGAGAGAGAGGATCAGACGTTGATCAGAATGGGAGGAGACATTCGAAGCTGCAGGAGCGGTGGTGGTGGCGGTGGTGGTTCTTCTACTTGTGTAGTTGGGATGCTGCTTGCAATATTGATCACGGTTAGTGTCTTTGAGCCGGTGTCTTCGTCGGCCAGACAGCAGTTCTTTGCAGCTCCAGGGTCTTACACTTACCAGAGGCTGGACATCCATGTTACAGAGAAGACTACAAGTCGGCGGGAGGATAATAGAAGAAGCTTCATTCCGGCATCACGGGGGATGTCTGAATTCTTGCCCAGAGCTTCGACCTCTGCTGTCCATGATCAGCTGCAAACACACACAACAGGCCATGGTGATGGCGTACAAGCGAACCTCATGCACAGGTGCAGCAGCTGGTCACAAGTCTAGGGTTCTCATGATTGGGTGGGTGTTGTTGTTGTTGTTGTTGTTTCTTCTTCTTCTTCTTCTTCTTTTGCTGTTGCAGTACTAGTAGAACTTTCTTCACAAACTGCATGCATGTATGCATTGCATTTCCTCTGGCTCCAGTGGCAGCCATGCTTCTTCTTGAGATCATCATTTCCTGAAAGAAAATCTCACTTGGAGTGTACCCATTTGCAGGTATGCACCCTCATCACCATTCAGGCCAGTCAATGCAACAAGATCTCAGCTGATGAAAGAAAGCTTATCAAGGGACCATATCCGGGTGCTTGGCATCCATGCCCATATCCAGAGAATGGTGAATGGGATGTTGCCTGAAGCCAAATTCCAAACCATATTCCAGCAGCAGCATGAGGAGGCTGGTGCAGGCAACAGTGATTTTCAAGCACCAGTTGTGTCGGGTCTCACCATGGGAAGTGGGGAGTATTTTGTTCAACTTTCAATCGGCACACCTGCAAAATCCACTTACCTTGTGGTCGACACTGGCAGTGACATTTTGTGGCTCCAATGCTCTCCATGTGCTAACTGTTACCAGCAAGCCGGTCCTGTGTTCAACCCTCTTGCTTCATCCACTTATGCTACTGTCCGATGCGGTTCCAAGCTCTGCTTGGATTTGGATATCAGTGGCTGTCAACAAAGTGACTGCCTCTACCAGGTTCGTTTGTTCATTTGTGCATCCATCAACTTCATTCTCTCTCTGTGCAAATTGCCACATCCTTAGAGCAGCTCCAGCAATGCTCAGTATGCAAAAATATTTCTTGCATCCAAATTTAGTTATTTACTTTTTTCCAGCCCCGCCCATAAAAACTAAAACTGGGACTGCAACTGCAAATAGGTGGGATACTACTAATAGCAACCCAACTGGACCAATCATTATGATTGGCAAATCAGAAACAAGGAGCAGCAGTCAGATCATATTTATTACACTCTTCTCTTTAGGCTTTGCTATGCTTTTTGCCAGCCTCAGTGTAACTGTGGAAAAATGCGGTGCCAAAACCATTTTGCCGAGCCAAACTGGCATGTTCTGACTTTTGATTTCCAGGGTCACATACTGAGCACCACTGGAGCTGCTCTTACAGTTGCATCTGCAATGTGCTATTTGATTTTGTACATGAGTCTCGGGTGGGTATGTTGTGCAGTAAGACATGCCCCCCCAAAATCTTGTGCTCCAAACCCTTGCATCTTTTGTTGGAGCACAAGATTTGTACATGTTTGTGATTTGTCAGGTCTGGGTGGTGCTACACACATGCTACTACTATAGCTTGACTTGTGACTTTATTTTTCGAAAGCCTGTTTACCCTGGTCTTCCGTGTGGATCATTGAACAAGGAGATTAGGTTTGGAACTTTTTCTGGCATGATAAGTCAATCATCTGCTTGGATTCTTTCAATCCCTTCTTTCCATCTTCTGTGCGCTGCACCTCAGGTCAATGGGAATGTGGTAATAGGATGTTGATCATCCGCTTGATTCTTTCAAGCCCTTTTTCACAGCTGGATGTAGGTGGTCCATGAGTGATGTGCCTTATTGCAACAAAGATTGGGAGGGATGGATGGATGTGTCAGTTTGTGTGTGCCTGCCTGCCCACCTTCTGTTGCTCACTTGCAGGTCTTGTACAGATCACTTGCACTAAAGCTCCAAAATTACAGAAGAGAGTAGATTAGTGAGAAACCAACACAACCCTAAGGTGGTCATTGTCATGTCAACAGTGAAATACATGTGGGATGTCCTCTAGAGGGTGAAGAAAACACCATTTTTTGTGTTTGTCAAGGTGGTGCAGACTGCCACCACCTCTCCACTGTCTTGAGTTGTTTGCTTGTTGGATATTTGCACCCAAGTGGCTTAATGGTTTTGCTTCTGGTCTTGTCACAGGTTGATTATGGTGATGGATCTTTCACTCTGGGAGATTTTTCAACTGACACGGTGACACTCGACTCTGCCACAACTGCTGGTGGCCAAGTTGTTCTGAATTCAATCCCGATGGGTTGTGGACATGACAATGAAGGCTACTTTGTTGGAGCTGCAGGGCTTCTGGGCCTAGGCAAAGGTCCTCTATCTTTTCCCAGCCAAGTGGGTGCTGCAATCGGGGACAAATTTTCTTACTGCCTTACAGATCGTGAAACAGATACCACCGACAGATCACTTCTCATCTTTGGAGATGCTGCAGTTCCAGCAGGTGTGACGTTTACTCCGCAGGTGAAGAATGCAAAGATCTCCACATTCTACTACCTGCAAATGACAGGCATTAGTGTTGGGGGTGATCTCCTCTCCATTCCTGCACATGTTTTCCAGCTGGATGCCAGTGGTGATGGTGGTGTCATCATTGATTCAGGCACTTCAGTCACTCGACTAGCAAATGCTGCATACATAGCAATGAGGGATGCATTCCGTGCAGCAACGAGGAAATTAACATCGACAACAGGATTCTCTCTTTTCGATACTTGTTATGACCTCGTTGGAATGACAACTGTGAATGTCCCAACAGTAACCCTGCATTTCCAAAATGGTGCAGACATGGATCTCCCAGCAAGCAATTACCTCATTCCAGTTGACAATTCCAACACCTATTGCTTTGCATTTGCTGGGACCACAGGGCCTTCTATCATCGGGAATATTCAGCAACAAGGCTTCCGAGTGGTATATGATAACGTGAACTACCAAGTGGGATTCGTTCCTGGCCAATGCACTTAAAAACAGCTTTGCCCTGATTACTATATATTATTCAGCCAGGGCATCGTTAGACAGTCAGAGAGGTATGGAAAAAAGAACAAAAGATCATGGCAAAAAGAACAAAAGATCATGGCACCGCAAAATTTATTTTGTCCTCTTCATTTCTGTTGAGGGAAGATGATGAAAGATGCCTCCTGTTCTTCTACGGGACTCCCCAACTTTTCTTAATTATTTCAAAACAATTGTAGGTCAGGTGTACTAGTCGTCAAACTGTTGTATTTTGTCTCCTTTCCATGAAATCAAGCAACTGTAAGCAGCAAAAAACAGAAAAATGACTTTCCAACATATAAATCAAATCTTGGGTGCATCTGTTATCTCATTTCTTATGAGTCTTTTGTTGTGTAAAATTCAATTTCAAACTACTCAAGCAATACAGAGGCAAAAGGTAATGTATTCTTGAACTATGCATGCATGCCATTTTCTTTATCCTCTTCTCTTGTTATGTGTTGGGTCTCTCTCCATTGCAGCTCCCCCAAAGCTTTTTGGGATGCTTAGCCCAAGAGAGATCTGCACAAAAGTGTGAACAAAATGTGGATTGAACTTAGTGTTTGTTCCCGAAAGTCTCTTTTGATCCCTTTGGTAGCACACAAACTCATGTCTTTTCAATTGTCCAAGATGGCAACAATTTGCAAATAGAATGTGTAGATCACAAACTTAAACTCATGTCTTTTCAATTGTCCAAAATGGCAACAATTTGCAAATAGAATGTGTAGATCACAAACTTTAACTTATTCATGTTTCAAAACATAAACATTGTATTATTTAATACATGATTAAACTTCAAAATATAATTGTGGAATGGAAAGATAAAACACAAATGCATTTGAGTGTGAACCATGCATTCTTAAATGATATAACATGCACAAACAAATCTCAATGTTTTCAAGACCTTGGTGTGATACATACTGACAACAACATATTGAGAGATAAATGATGTGGGGTTTAAATGCAATTGATTTAACCAAAATATTAAATCTTTGAATAATATAAAATTTTGACATCAAAAAGCTAAACTCTGAACATATTTCAACTACATAAAAAATGAACTATATACATAATTAAGAAATTAAAATTTATTGTGATTAATTTGCATGGTTTTTGAATTCTTGCTCATTTCAATTTGCACCCAATTTGCAAGCGTTGGTATGTTGTTCACAAATTAAATCACTTTTGTTTTTTTTTTCCTTTTCCTTTGCCACCTTCTTTTTTTTCCCCTTCTTGTAAAGTGTTTATGGCAAGAAGCCATTCATTTCACCATGAATTTAATTTAAATAATGACATGAATTAAGAGAAAATTGCAACCCCTACAAGATATTCATGGGATGTGGAAAGCACACATGATTTAATAGATTCATAATATTTTCAAGATTTTTCAAATACATTTGATTAATGTGCTAAAAAAGAAATTTCAACACATGTTTGTAAGATAATTAGTGAATTTTGAATACTCCTTGTCAAGAGTAAAATATTCTTGAATACTCCAAAATAGTATGTATTTTCTTTCACAAAATAAGTTTATTTGAAAAAGTAAATTTTAAATTACATCATTTTTATAAATAATATAAATAATGTCAAAGATGTTAGGGTACTATGTTTAAAATAGAATATTAATATTAAAATGAATTTTTTTCTTCTAATAGGTCATATTTACAAAAGGGACAAGAATCACCAAATGAGTTTTAAAACACATACAAATCATTTGATCTCATCAAATCATGCTTGTTTTATGATAAAATTTTCATTTTTTTATTGTTTTATATAATTTCAATAACAACTTTAAAGGTTTCCATAAGCTGCAAGGATATTTTAAATTTTTATAATAAGAATTTTATAATTGCTATACTGTAAATTTATCAGGATTTATCATCAAGCAATGACATTTATAATAAGGACAATTTTGGTCATTTACCCATGTAATTAATAATGTTCCAAATTGAATTTTTTAGTTAATGAATCTCCAAAAAAACTAATGAAAATATCAAAAATTTAATCCATCATGAATACATTGAATGATCATTTTTATTTCAATAGAAGATTCATGCAAAGGCCTAAGTTCTATATATTTATGATAGGAAAATTATCCAAATTTAGATTGTTTGTAACAATTGATTTCATTAGAAGACATGTACAAAATTATTTTAGTTTGTTTATACATATCATGTATGTAATCTTGTATCAATGATCAAATGACACTTTAAATGTATAATGTTTTGTAAAGCCTTATGAATCCCATTTAACTTGTTGAAGATTGATTTTACAAAATAACAAAATGTCAAATGTGGCTTTTAAATATAATATTATTTGCAACTATACCTCTTTAATCATTATTTGATCAATTTTCTTCTATATTAAATTTCATTTTCAAGTTATTTTATCTTTCGCTTCATCTTATTTAAATAATTTGACAAATATGTAGGTTTTTAATGTTTAGGTTTTCTTTTCTCTTTGGAAAAATAAATATTCATGTCAATTGAAATGTGCTTGTAAAGGTAGAAATGGCTTGTTATCATATGGCTTGTGCTATAGAATAATGATGGAATTATCAAAACACATATCACAATATTTTTTTAGCCACAAAGATAAATACATAGAAAAAACATTGAGAAGAATATTACATATTTCCTTATTTTGGTTCACTAATTCTTTCAATCATTTTTTCACATAATGCACACATACTGAGGTGAACATCACTTGTTATGTAACACTTTAAGTGAGTGCAATGTCATGGCCTGGATTCGACAACACAAAAGTAAGGTACATAGATTAATTTCAGCAGTGCTGCCATGTTTTAGTGTTGCAGTAGTGCAGCCACGTCTTGGAAGTGCAGTCGTGCAGCCACGTTTCGAAAGTGTAACAGTGTAGCCACGTCTTGGCATCTCTTGGCGTAGGCCATCAAAGATGATCTAGTATAGGATGGTTCAGGGTTATAAAAGGAGATGGTCTGGGGGGACAACCCTCCAGCAGACCAACACTAGTTGATGGATCAATAGAGCTCTTAGTCTTCCAATATTTTCCTATCTTGTCTTGTCTTGTCTTGTATTTCCCCGCTTGGTTGTAGCCATGTTTCCTTGCCTTGCCTCGCCCTAGTCTGCTCCATAACAGTTTGGTTTGCTCCTTCTTCTATTTGGAATCAATAGCCTCGTTGCCATTGTCATCACTAGCAGCAACAAGATCTATAGCAATTTTGTTGTTATTGTTGCAATGGTGGTGCAGATGTCCTGGCAATTTTTCCATCATCCTCGCCATCATGCCCTTTTTTTTATGTGCCTATTGTTGTTGTTCTTCACGATCTTCTATAGCTGGGTGATCAACGTCTGACTCGCTTTTGCTTATTTTTGTGGCTTGCCGGATGCATCTCCACCAGTCTGCCATAGAAATCCATTTGTGCCAACGCCAAGCTCAGTCACATTTTATTTTTTTTAGCTTCTGCACAGTTAAAATTGCCAACTACAGTAATTTTCGCGGGTGCTGGAAGATCAGACTTGCCCACTGCTCTTCCATCGATTTTCGTAAGAATATGAAGACCGAAATTTGCAGAAGTTGCATTCTTCTTCTAGCTTGCTGCAGTTTCGAACGCCGCCACATCCGAATTCTAAATGGGATCATACCCATTCTCTTGAGATTTTTGCTACTTCAGTTCGAAACTGCCACCGTTTGCATCGAATCTAGAGGCAAAAATCACGTCAGAACCGAATGCAGTAGAACCATAACAAGACTCTTGCTGGACCTCAAGCCTCCTTGCAACCTTCAACCTCATCATTATCATCGATAACTACCACCATGGACAACTCGAAATCAAACATCAACCTTAATCAAATCCTCGTCGCCCTTCAACACCTTCAACAAGAAAATGTCGCACTCAGAGACTCAGTGAACCGCATGCATGATCAGCCACAACCTCCTGCCCCAGTACCCGCTGCCCTTGCAACGGTCGCCCCAGAGCCCAAGATTGGCCTACCAGAAAAGTTCAACGGAACACGCCCCAAATTTCGAAGCTTTGTTAGCCAAGTTTGCCTGATCATTCAGCTACACCCTTGTTGCTATCTGGATGACACCACTCGTATAGGATTCGTTGGAACCTTACTTATTAAGACAACGCAGCATGGTTTGCTTCCATCTTGGAAACATCATCCCCTCTCCTACAAGATTTCGACGCCTTTATGGCGGAATTTGAAGCAGTTTTTGGGGATAGTGACAAGGCCAGGACTTCAGCCAACAAGTTGCGTCAACTCCAACAAGGGACACGTTTGGCCACCATCTATGCTTCAGAATTCAAGCAGCTTGCATGCGACGTCAATTAGGGAGAAGTTGCTTTGATTGATCAGTTTCGCTATGGGCTTCGTGACGATGTTCAAGATCTTTTGCTGACACTCGCAAACCCTTCTTCCTTTAGTGAAGCCATCACCCAGGCAATTTGGTGCGACAATCGTTTGTCCAAACGTCGCCAGGAAAAGAAAGTCACTTCCAACGCCCAACTTTGGATCAGTCGCCCTACTACACTCCCCTTAGTTCCCCAAACAACAACAATTGCCCGACCTGCCTCTTTCGGACCTACCCCGACGCAAATCGACACAACCAAGTTCAAACCTTTGAGAGAGGTCGAGAAACTTCGCCGACGAGCAAACAACCTGTGCTTCTACTGTGGCAACCCAGGGCACATCGCTTGCCAATCCTTCAAAAGCTTGTCAAACTTCAAGTGCAAGCTATGGAAACTTCCCAAAAATTGGAAAACAAGAACATCCAATCATAGAAGGAGCCGTGCGACTGGATCTCACCTAGCACCACCTTTGCAAAGGCTCCTGTTCAGCCATTGGTCCCAGTCCCAGCTTCACTCAACATGTGGACATCATTCGTATTCCAGAAGAAATAACACAAGTGTTAACATTGGTGGACTCAGGCGCCACCTCTTCTTTCATCGACCAAACATTTGTCGCCCAATACAACATTCATGTGGTAAAAAAGTTTGCCCATGTTCCAGTGGAGGTTATTGATGGGAGAACCATCGCTTCCGGTGCAATCACACACAAGACAGCCCCTCTGGAACTCCGTATCGGCAAACACGCAGAAAAGATTATTCTCAACATCATCTCAACCCCTCACCATCCCATCATCCTTGGTCTACCTTGGCTAGAAGCGCATAACCCTATCATCGATTAGCGACCCATAACCCTCACCTTCAGCGCACAACGATGCACCTCTCAAGAACCCCAAGCCCATAAAAACACCCTGTCAAGTCCTGCCAAAAACGCTGTGGTCAAGAACCCAAAGAGGGTCGGAACCAATTCCAGTCTTGTCAAGTCTATCCTGTCAAGTCCTGCGGTCAAGAGCCCCCCGGTGGCCAAAACCAAACCTTGTCTTGTCAAAAATCTTGTCGAGAATCCTGCCCAAAAAACCAACCCTGTCCGGATCTTCTTTGATGGAGTAGTACCTTTCTATCGGGCTGCCAAGAATCTTCAAGTTTTCGCCATCCACGTCAACCCAGCTAACAACAAAAACCCCCAATCAGAACCAAAACCTGTCAAACTCCCCGAGAAGTACAAGGACTTTGCTGATGTATTTGAAAAGAATAAGGCTCATTAGTTCCCCGAACATCGTCCATACGACTGCTTGATTGATCTAGAGGAAGGACACTCACCACCCTTTGGTCCTATCTATGGCCTATCGGAACCAGAACTCCAAGCCCTACGTGATTACCTTACTGAAAACCTTTCCAAGGGGTTCGTCCAACATTCCAAGTCTCCAGCCGGCGCCCCAATTTTGTTTGTCAAGAAGAAGGACGGCTCCCTTCAACTTTGTGTGGATTATCGTGGACTCAACAAGATAACCAAAAAGAATCGATATCCCTTGCCCTTGATTTCAAGTCTCCTGGATCGACTACGTACCGAGAAGATCTTCACCAAGCTTGACCTTTGTGGAGCCTACAACCTCCTTAAGATTTGCCCCGGTGATGAATGGAAGATAGCCTTCTGCACACGCTACGGCCACTTCGAATACACGATCATGCCCTGGCCTCACCAACGCACCCGCAATCTTTTAGCACCTGATGAATGATATCTTCCGGGAGTACATGGACAAATTTGTTGTGGTCTATTTGGATGACATTTTAATCTTTTCCAAGAACCAAGAAGACCACAACAAGCATGTACGATTGGTGCTTGTGACGCTATGAGAGCATGGCTTATACGCCAAGCTGGAAAAATGTGAATTCGACAAGTCTTCAGTGGCGTTCCTCAGCTACATGATCTCTCTAGATGGCATTTTCATGGACAAGTCGAAGGTTGAGACCATCCAGTGTTGGGCTACTCCATCCTCGGTCAAAAACGTTCAACGCTTCTTGGGGTTTGCCAATTTTTATTGTCAGTTCATCAAAGGCTATTCCAAGATCACAACACCGCTAACAACCTTGACTTGCAAGGACAAGCCCTTAACGTGGAATCCAAAGGCCTAGGTTGCTTTTGACACTTTCAAGATGGCATTCACCTCTACACCAGTCCTGATACATCCCGACCCTGCCAAACCATTCATTGTGGAAATAGATGCTTCGGATTTTGCCTTGGAGCTATCCTATCTCAATTTGGAGTAGATGGGTTGCTGTATCCGGTTGTTTTCTATTCACGGAAGCTAACCAGTGCCGAAATCAACTACCAAGTCTACGATAAAAAACTCCTGGCAATCATCATAGCATTTGAGCAATGGAGACTGTATCTTGCCGGAGCTTAGCATCGAGTCCAAGTTCTGACAAATCACAAGAATCTCCGGTATTTCACGACTACCCGAACCTTGAATCGTTGCCAAGCATGATGGTCTATCTTCTAGCTGACTTCGACTTTGAGATTCAGTATCAGTTCGGCACCCAGCAAGGGAAGGCTGATGCGCTATCTCGCCACTCAGAATATGAGCTTCAAACGAGGGATGAGGCCTATGGCCAGCAGCAGACCCAAACCTTACTCAAGCCCGAACAATTTCGAGTTATAGCAATAATTAGCACCCTCCCAGATTCATACCTTGTCAAGGTCATTAAGATGGCAACTGAGGAAGATACCTGGGTTACTAGCATTAAGAAGGAACTCCATGAACAACCAAGGAACCCAAATCGTGACGATTTGGATCAGTTTGAGCATCAAGACGGACTTCTCCTTCGAAACAACCTAATCTATGTACCCAAAGGACCTATACATCTAAAGATCCTGAGAAAATGCCACGACAACACCCTTGCCGGTCACTTCGAAATGGCACGGACTCACGAACTAGTGTCAAGGAATTATTGGTGGCCCAAGATGAACAGGCTGCTACGAGAGTATGTCAAGTCTTGTGATACATGTGCTCGATCCAAGGCTCCCAGGCATCGCCCATTTGGACTCCTATGACCCTTGCCGATTCCTAGCCGACCATGGGGATCTATTGCAATGGACTTCATCACGGACCTCCCTATTGTCAAAGCCAAGAACTCAATACTGGTTGTGGTCGATCGTCTCACCAAAATGGTCCATTTCACCCCTTGTTCCAAGTCGATCACGGCAGAAAAGACAGCTCAGTCAATTCTAGACGAGATTGTCCGATTGCATGGACTCCCCGAAAAAATTGTGTCCGACAAAAGCCCTTAGTTTGCATCCAAGTTCTAGCAGTGCCTATTCGAGCTCCTTGGAGTCGACATCCGGCTATCCGCAGCTTTCCACCCCGAGACAGATGGACAAACCGAACGGACAAACCAGACACTCGAACAATACCTTCATTGCACTGTGAGTTACCAACAGGACGACTAGCTAGCCCTATTATCTCAAGCAGAATTTGCTTATAACAACACAACGCATGCATTGACCGGTATCAGTTCGTTCTTTGCCAATTATGGCTTTCATCCCAGGTTCAGCCTTGAAATTCCTGGAGATTCAGTAAACCCCTCGGCTGAAGAAAGGGCCAAGAGGCTTGGACATGTTCAACAGGACCTTATGGTAGAGCTCAAGCTGACACAGGAATGGCAAAAGAAGTAAGCAAATCGTCGACGCAAGGACCATCCAAACTTCAAGGTTAGAGACAAGGTTTGGCTTCTCAGAAAGAACATTGTTACCATTCGCCCATGTGCCAAGTTGGATTACAAGCGCCTTGAACCTTTCAAAATTACCAAACTTGTCGGTCTAGTGGCTTGCCAGTTGGAGCTTCCACCCTAGTTCAAGATCCATGATGTTTTCCATGTCTCCTTGCTTGAGCCCTATCATGAAAACTTGATCCCAGAACATCATCGAAAACCCCCAGCTCTAGTTGAAATTGAAGGTCAAGAAGAGTTTGAAGTTCAGGAGGTCTTGGACTCCAAGAGGACTCATGGAAAGCTCCTATACCTTGTCTTTTGGCGAGGTTACCCTCCTTCTGAAGCTATTTGGGAGCCTACTGAAAACCTAGTTCATGCCCAAGACTTAGTTAATCGGTTCCACCAACGGTATCCTAACAAACTGGCTTCATTTGGAAGATGTCACTTGAGGAGGGGATAATGTCATGGCCTAAATCTGACAACACAAAAGTAGGGTACATAGATTAGTTTTAGCAATGCTGCCATGTTTCAGTGTTGCAGCAGTGTAGCCACGTTTCGGCAATGTAGCAGTGCAGCCACGTCTCAGCCACGTTTCGGCATCTCTCAGCGTAGGCCATCAAAGATGATTTAGTATAGGATGGTTCAGGGTTATAAAAGGAGATGGTCTGGGGGACAACCCTCCAGCAGACCAACACCAGTTGATGGATCAATAGAGCTCCTAGTCCTCTAGTATTGTCCTATCTTGTCTTGTCTTGTCTTGTATTTCCCCACTTGCAGCCAAGTTTCCTTGCCTTGCCTCGCCCTAGTCCGGTCCATAACATGCAAAGTGCAAACCACAATGCTAGTGGGCTTGCCCAAAGAAGGTTTACCCAACAATATTTGCTCAACCTATTATCTAGTACCTAAAAGTACATAGGAGCCTATTTTGAACAATATTAGCACATTTTATGTGGATGAATGTGATTGTGTTGACTCCATTGACAAAATCTACTAACATGCAATAATATGCATTTTTGTGTACACCCCTGGGATTTACCTTACACATAAAGATTTGATAACAATTATAATTAAGAACTATTAAGGTATTAATTATTGTAAACCCTTGGAATTTGGATTTTCTCAAAATGCAAGGCCAAACAAGTTGATATGTAATTGAATTTGGCTTTGCATTTTGGGAATACCCCCCCAACTATGGGCTTTGATCATTATAAAACATGAAATGAATGTTATCATGAATTTAAACATATGTAGATCAAGAGGTGTAGGATGTTGACAATTCTTACACCTACTCCCTAATAGTGGAAAGGATCATTTTATATGATGCCTCCCATTTTTAAGGAATAGGTGTAAGATCCACGCTTTGTTCTAAACAACATATTCATCAATATAAGGTGTCTTCCAAATGCATTAGGATTTTATCATATTAGAATCCTTACTTGGAAGTCGTGAAGATCCCTAGAACCATACATGTAAAATGTCATGTATTTTAAATTTTCAACAAAAATATATTTTAAAAATTCCATAATACCATTGTCTTTTACATTTTGAAAGATTCTTTTAATGGTTAAAAGTACTAGAAAAGAAACCAAAAATGTTATCATGTAAATATTTGAAGGTTTATTTTTCCAAACTTGCTCTCTATGAAAATGATTTAACATTGAACATTAGTGACATGTATGGTATACAAACCAATTAAAATGAGCAATTGCACTAATACTTAGAATTAAAAAAATTAGTGAATGACCTTCAAAAAGTCACCACTCTCCTTTATTATACATTTTTTCATAAAAGGTTTTTAGGTTTGCCTTCCCTATTCTTTTAGCTACACATAGCCATTTTCCATTAATATTTTTAGTTTTTATTTATAATTAGTTCATTGATAAATAAATATAATCACAAAAAATTTATGAACCACATTCAAATTTTAAAAAACAACATAATAACCCAAAAAAATGTTTTCAAGGATATCCTTTCATAATGGCAAATGAGTTCCAGAATACAAAAGTAGAGGATGAGACTTGCTTAACAACACTTTGGAGCTAATGTTTTGGGGCACATAGAAGCCATGAATTACAATCATGACCATGAACATGAAAACTAACACCTATTGTGCCAAAGAATACCGAAATACAAAACTTGAACATTCACATCAAGCAAATTTGTCAAATATAACTATAAAGTTTGAACTTATCATTGTCAAAATGTTGTACATAATGTGATGACCTTGGAGGGACACTATGTATTAATTTTTTTCACTACATGTGTCAAAGTTTCAAAAAGGATATTTTTGGAGGGGTATAATGTAAAGGAACTTTAATTTTTTGCACCATATTATTATTTAGTTACTTAATATCCACATATTCAAACCACCTTAAAATTTTATTTTCAATCATTGAATTTTGACACCATATATTTGTTTGGAAATTTAATTTTAGTTGAAATATGAAGAGTCGTGAAAGAAGGTTGTGATTGTGTGTGACCCAAAAAAAAAAACATCATGGATGAAACACTAACATTTAGTTTTAGAAATTACACATCAACAAACATTTGTGTATAAGATCACATTTTAAATACTAAAGACCATGTTTGACACTCACAAAGTTGTTTTAAACATTGGGCAATAATTGGTTTGTTTTCCATAGGGGGAAAAACAAAAAAAATCAATTAAGTTCTAAAATCCAGATGAAGAAAACGTGCATTACAACCCCAATAAGTCAACCAACAAGTTGTTGCATCCAAGCCTTCATCAACTCCTTGTCTTCTAAAGGAAATCATTGTTTGTATATTTTATGAAACATGTGAGATAAAGCGGTGTTTTTTTGGTATGCTATGAAATATATAATATTAACATAATATTTTATTAAAATTTTAAAAAATTAAAAAAATTCTAAGTGCATTTTTATAATCCAATTCTAAATACCCTATTTACATTTAGTTCAATTGTAAATTTCACATTTTTTCAATAAGTTGGGCCTTTTTTTGGGATGTTATTTGAAAAAAATGTAAGTGATTTCTCTTAACTTGTTTTAACCAAATAAATATCATTCATTAGTGTTACTTCCTCTACTTTGAACCTTTTGTATAAATCACACATTATCAATCCTTAGTATACATCATATGCATTGTGAGATGAACGGGACTCAAAACATGTTGACCAATAAAATAATTAAAGAGATACATAAATTTATTTAAACCATCATTGGTCCCAAAAAATTCCTTCAATATACCTAATGCCAACAAGGGTGGAATAAAAAATCTATATAAATCAATGAAAAATTTTATTGACTTCCACATAAATCTTTAGTGTCAAAACATTACCAAAAATCGGAGATGTAGACTCAACAATGGAAAACTTGTCAAACATATGAAAACTCATTAAGAAGCATTAACACAAGTTCACAATAGAATCCTTAAAGCAACCATTCTAAAGTTCTCAAAAGCACTTGCTTTGTCCCCAAAGTATTATGTCTAGGCACTTGGCAAACTCTAACATTTGAAAATATGAGAGAAAGATTAAACTTTTTTCAATGACCAATCATGAAAATCTTAACTCAAGCTTTGTTTTAATTAGAAGACAACACAATATTGGATACTCTTCATAACATTGAGTATGGTTGAAGGTATAAAGGATCGATCAAACTTGCAATTTTAACTATGCAAATAATGTTGTTGTCTATGTCTACTAAAAATGCACCTTATGTTCCAACTTTGAAATGCACTACATCTTTTGCTTATTAGAGCATGTTGCGCATTGCTCGTTGGCCAAAATCTTGAACCATGCCAAAACTCACTATAAGGTGTGTTCCTCACGTAATAACCTACTAACAACCAATTTGTAAAGTCTTTTTGTCTACTTTTGAATTCCATTACTAATGCAAATTTTATATAATATATATTTGGATTTTTAGAATAAAATTAATCCCATTATAACAAAAATTGATTGTTTTTTGGTTCAACAACCAATATATGGGATCTTATTTTTTACTCATGTAGTTTTCAATTTCAAAATAAAATGTCCCATTTTGGCAATGACCTAATTTTTTTTTTACAAGTCTTGTTAGCTTCATGTTATACTTGACACATCATTCTAGCATTGTGGACTTATTGTAATTCAAGAATGATGTTTTATTATTTTTACTAAAAATATTGTCATAACAAAGGTGTTGCATCAAAGTAGCAAACCATTCAAGAAATTGAATTTCAAAAAATACAATTTCAAAAATACAATTTGAGAAAGGGGTGTTTAATTGTGAAGGTATTGGAAAGTAAAATTATAATAAGAAAGTGAAAAGTTAAATTTTCCATGAATCTTAATAACTAATGTTAATCAAAGTTCAAAGGTATATTATAATGAATTTGAAAGAACGTTTTGGGTTGTCACAACCCTTCTTTTAAGGGTGCAACAAAAAACAAAAACAAACAAATACCTAGGCAAAAACAAAGTGACTCAGCTTGGTTTCAAATTTTGGGCAAGGTCTAAATTAGGGCTTCAAACAAAGTTTCATAATGTAAATGAAGGCATTGACTTTTCTTATAAGTGAGGGAAAGTGTTGCAACCTTAACTAGAATATGCAACCAATTCCTTAAATGGACAACAATTTTTATTTTTTTTAAGCTTAATTTTATGAACTCCCAAAATGGTGGGATTCATAATTGAAAATTTTCAAATTTCAAAACTCCCATTTGAGAGTGCCAAGAAAAATTATTGATCCCAGGTGGGGACACTAGTGAAAAAAAGTAAAAAATGTGTGAGTAAGTAATATAGGGTGCAATATAATGGTTGTTGGGTAGAAATTATAAGTTAATTAGTTAAAAATAAGGTACATTTTATTCAAATAACTGATTTAATTATAATACAAAGTATGTAATAATCTAAAATAATGGATTATAATTAATAAGGGTGACTTTATTATGTATATATAATAATAATAAGGTGATAAAAAAATAGGTTGGACAATTATTTAATACCCCCTAAAAAATGGTTGTTTGACGGATGTAGATCCCAAATTTTACATTAAGTGTCCCCCCCTAGATTGTTGATTTGATCTTGTCCTTATGGGGTATCATAAAGTATTATTTTTAAAAAAATGGTGATTCTCTTAAATCCAATCTGTGGTGAGCCTTGTGAGTTCATGGCTTGTCTATGTAACATTTCGACCTAAAATGTATTATTATTATTCTTTTTCTTGGTTTGTGTAAGTTTGATGTATTCATAAACTCAACTTGAAAAGCTTGTCCTAATATTATCTTAGAGTTTTCACGAGACCTTGTTTCAATCAATGGAAATAAGGAATACACCAAAGTTTTTAGATAATCCATTGTATATAAAAATGTACCCCCAACATCTTGTGGCAAGTCTTTGTGGGTGCATCATGTGTAATTGTTACATGAGAGAAATGAAAAGATGAAAATGTACAACACAAAAGATAAAGGAAGATTATTTTATGCTTTTATTTAAAGCAATAATTTTACATTTGATGGGGGAAAAAAAAACTTATAACTTTACAATGCAAAGGCAAAATAAGAAAAGGAGCCAAGGGTGAGCTCACCTAGAAGAAGCAACCAATCAACAACAAACATGACAACAATGAGTAACAACCAAAAGTAACAAGAAACACAAACACATTAGTAGCCAACGATGGATAACAATTGATAATGCTGACCAAGGGAGTTGAAATCTAACATTGACAAAGAGCAATATTTGAGGACAAGTGCGAAGCATGGAAACACATGGTGAAGAGAGTGTTGTGGAACAATTGGTGAGGAATGTGAGCATGGAACTCTTTGGTGGGTGGGTAAAGCGAGTGGTGTGGAACAACTCTTTAGGAATGTGGCATGGAAACTCAATGGCAAGAAGGAAAAGGCAAGTAGTAGGAGGGACAACTTGCAAAAGACCTATAGCACCAATAGTGGCATTGATAATGCACAAAATTTATTAAAAAAAAAGACCAATGCAACAAGAAAAAACCAATAAATTATTATTTTAAAAAATAGATAATTCAAGAAAAAAAAACACAAAAATAAGCGCCTTACAATGCACTGGCCCTAAAAAAAAAATTATAAAAAAAAAAACTGAAAAAAAGACCAATTGTAAGGGACTAGGTATGGACAAGATGAAAGGACAAGTGGGGCCTTCCCTTTCATCCATCCCTGCTACCAGTGTAGGTGCTGGGTTTTAGGGTTCACCCAAGGCCGGTAGAACCAAGGGGGCGTAAAGATGAAGGCAGCTGTAAAGAAAAATAAATAAATAAATAAATAAATAAAAAGAGAAAAGAAAAATCTTTACCCAATCTTTTTTCAGGGCAAGGGAAAAGTACTTTCCGGGTCCAGGAGCAAAATTTTCCGGGTCCCGCGAAAAGTTTTCAGACCCGGAGGAAAAATTCCCGGGTCAAAGATTTCCGGGTCTTGGGGGTAGAAACTTTCCGGGTCTGGGGTTCTGTTCCCCTCGCTTGGGAACTTACTCTCTCTCAGCGAACACGGTCCCCACCCCACCCGGCCCTGAACGACCCGGAGAAACGTCCCTTTTGCGACCAAGGAACGCTCTTGCGATATCGTCACTTGGAGACTGCCACACTCTCTTGCGCGCGCGCAATTGCAACAGCGACGCCGCGACACGAGATCGATCATCGCTCTCCATCCTCGCTTTTGATCATTAACGGCTGATCAACATACATTCGGAATGCGAGATTATTTAGTACGCAACAGCAGCAGCAGTAGCAGCAGAAGCAGATCCTTTGTTTCTTTCCATGACTATTGTTTTTTTCCATCGCGTTTGTACAAGGAAAAAAATCTAGCTCTACAGCTCATGGGGATGCTCGCAAATATTACTCAAGGATTTGACGATTGAGATTGGGTCGGAAATAATCTAAGTTCTGGAATGGATTTTGCTTGCTCAATGTTTGAGAAGAAGATTCTCGCGATTTTCGGTAGAGGATGTGATTCGATGTGGGAAGCTACTTTGCTTCCTGCATATGCCAAACTAGGGTTTGCATTTAGGGTTTCTGGTCTGATGCTTCCTTATTAGTGCGTTGATCCGGAGTTAGAGTGTCTCAGTGCTTCTTCTTCTTCTTTGCGCCAAGATTGATTTGCAACGGTTGCAGAGAAAAGACGGTTTTTCTATGCGGGCTTCTCTCTTTTGTTGGGTTCCTCTTTCATCTTCAAGAATGGACCGATTCTAGGGTTTGAACCTTTGGGAGAAAAAGGGGAGGTTTCGGAAGGTGGGCGGAAGGCAAGATGGGCCGTCTTTTAGTATTTGACATCATCGACAAACCAGCAAGCTCCTGCGTCATTGCAATTTGCAGTGTGGTATGGTTCTACATCCAGAAGAAGGGAATCAGATATGGGGACGTTGGATTGAGCTATGAGAACGTAGTTTCCCAAGGACAACACTGGAGGATCATCTCCTCCGCCTTTTCGCACATAAGTTTCCTCCATCTCATCTTCAACCTCAGTGCACTTTGGAGTCTTGGGGTTGTGGAAAGCATCCAGGAATATCATCTTGGAGTTGAGTACTACATACAATACTCCATAATTCTTCTCCTGTTCTCTGGAGTGCTTGTACTTGGGATGTATCATGTGCTCATCACGAGATTTAATCTCGAATTCTTCAGGCGTGTGACGGCAGTTGGCTACTCATGTGTAGTCTTTGGCTGGATGACAGTCTTATCAGTGAAGCAACCATCCTTGAAGCTCAACATCTTTGGTCTTCTCTCTCTTCCGATAAGCTTTGCACCATTCGAGTCACTTGTCTTCACATCAATAATTGTTCCACAAGCCAGCTTTCTTGGGCATTTGTCAGGGATCGTGATTGGTTATTTAATAGGCTGGGGTGTAGTGCAAGGGATGACTAACTACTGGCTGATCAACCTTGCAATCTGGATTGCATTAGGGTCCGTTTTAAGCTTGAAGCGCACATCGGCATCTTACTTACCCTTTTTGGAGATTGAGTCGGTGGCTGATGCTGATTTGCCAAGTGTTGGCCCAGTTGCTGCAGCAAATTCATCTGCAAGTTGGACAGGGAACTCCTACACTTTACAAGGATCCAATGTTGTGAGCAACATGGTTTAGCAGTGCAACCTCTTTATCTGTGCACCTTCTTCCCTTTCTGAACAAGAGAAAGGTGTGTTATTCACTGAACATCAACATAGCTGTGATTCTGTTGAGCTTCTTGAGCTTCAAGAGGTATTTGTAGATTAGTCTCTAAGGTGGTACTTGCTCGAGCACTTACCAGACAGAGGTTTGCACTTGTTTGAGGCTAATGCCCTAAGATAGTGCTGATGCTGACCTTTGCTAGGCATGTAGACATGAAGCAACACAGGTCTTAGATGATAAGAATAACTTCTGATTTTGTGGTTAGCCTGCAGCTGTGTATCACTAGCTTTGCAATACGTGTTGTACAAAATAATCTCACCATCTCTGCCAACAATGCAGAACAGAGTGGCTCGTTACAGACTTGCGCTTCTTTTGTGTTTGTTTACAACATTTTTCCTCATGCTGTCAGAGAGTTTGCAGTTTGAAGGGCATTCCTTTTGAAAGGTATTGACTATTGACAGCACATCGCATTCACTTCCTTGTGCTCTCAACTAGAGACCATAGATCGTAGGCTGCAGAAAGTAGAAAACTCCATCTGAGTGCATTGCAAACCCCAGCAATGCCAGGAGATTCTTATACATGTTTTCTGACCACCAAATTATTTGGCTCAGAATTTTTTACTGAATGACATTCTGCATTCTTATTTACTGAACAATGGGGTTTTTTTTGGGGGGGAGGGGGTGTGACTAGTCTTTTTATCCTAGTGAATTGTCAACAACACTTTGTAGTGAAGAAATGCATTGTTCAAGGGGCGTGTTTAGTATTCTTGTTCTGTGGTCACGTGTTTTGTACATGGTAGTTTGTGTTTGGAATGGTTTAGAGCTGAACATAATAAGATGGAGAGACCTTGAGTTGTCTTACTACTTCATTGTATAGCTTAGTTGTTGGAAGACTGGGAATCCGCACAGAACGACGCAGAGATGAGTCATCTTGCAGTCACATGCATACTACACTGATTCAGAAGTGAATGAAGGTGTCAGTAGACGTGGGAACGTGCAGCATCTTTGCGTCCATCATCAGGACAGTAGGAATGACTATCATATAAGGAACGTGGGTTCAAAGCAGTGTTGGGTGATTCTTTGCACAACCCACACACATAAGTGTAGACAATCTGCACACATTCAAGTAGAAAGAAAAGTACTTCCATTATTTAAATTAGTACATCCTCCTGGTTTGCCTACTCCATCTCTCCAAATTGCAAGCCCCTCTTTGATCTGTGTGTCTTTCTTTACACATTGTGAAGCGGTTCCTTCTTAACTGCCACTAACCACTTCCTAACAACCTCTACCTCCTATCCAGCTCATTTTAATGGAGACCTAGCTTCTATCCTCTATGGCATTAGTCTTCTACAACTTGATTAACCTACATTTGATATGCTCTAGGTAAATCCTTCACCTATTAGCATACCTTATAGGGACTCAATATATGATATATTAAAGCAATAGGAACATAAATGCTAAAAGTTTGCTAGGAAAGCCTTACCCAAAAAAAAGTTATGAATGTTTGAATGTTTTGAAATGGGCCATATTTTCATAAGTCCATCTTTTTTCTTTTCTTTTTGGATCGGTTTCAAGTTTTTTCTTTTTAAAATATATATTTAAAAAAAAATTTAATGCAAGGCTTCTCTTCATATGGACTTTTTTAGTTCATTAATCACCATATAATTCTCCATTTAACCAATGATATCATAATAGATTTTCATTTTAACACTACCATATGAACTTTTGTGCAGTGTCATATTTATCAAAAATGAGCCACCCTAACTTACAACCACCTTTCCTACATTATCTTTGCAAGTTCCTCTTTAAATTCACCTATCATCAACAACTACTTAACTCTTGTCCCTCAATAAATCTCCTTTTGCTAGTATGCTCTCAATCCAAATCAAATCATTGATTTGGGCTACTACTTGTTGCACCCAATTGACATCTTAGATTTCTTCTTGAAATTTCTTGCAAACTTGTCCATTGAATTCCAACTAAGTGCATTTGAATTGGTGTGCCCTGACCTTACACAATGAACAATTTTGAAATCTAATCATGTAGCATAGTTATTCACATCTCATGTCTTCCATGTGCATTAGGCATTATCGCCAACCATTCAAGTAGCTTGTGATTTATATGTAACGTGAAGTGGGTTTTATACAAAAATTCATGGAAATGGAAAATCCCCCATATGAATACACAACACTTTCCTTGTGTACAATGGAATCACCTTGGAATGTACTTGGGAAAGCTCCTTGCTTGCATAAGTAATAACATATTCACTTATTCCCTCCTCTAATGTAATGGCTCCCACTCCCCAAGAGTATCAATCTACATCCAAAATAAACAACTTAATAACATTAGGGGCTCAGGGTTTAATTAGGGTTTAGGGTTTAATTACAACATCTTTCAATAGTCTCAAGGTTTTTTAATAATCAAGACTCTAGATAAAAACTTGAGTATTTTTTTAAAACTCAACAAAAAAACAACAAAATGTGCACATAACCTTTGACATAGGTTTGTAATATCTAAATAATCACAAGAAAGCTCTAACATTAGTAGCAATGGTTGGCACATGAAATTCAATTCTAATCTTTATTTTCCTAGGGTTCGGTTGGGTTCCTTCTTTATTAATCACATGACCTAAGCAACTAATGGATTTCTTTGCAAAAGTACATTTGTTAAGGTTATGCTTAAGATCGACTTCCCTTAATTTCTATAACACACATTTGATGTGCTTTAAATCTTTAGCCCAATATTGGTTGTGGATGTTGAAATCATTGAAGAACACCTTTAAAAAAATTTCCATGCACTTTTTTAACACTTTTCCCATAGTTTGAGAAAAAGTACTAGTTGTGTTTTTCAACCCAAATGGCATTAATGTCCAAAAAAAGCCTTGATTTGATTATCAAAAGAATTTTCTTGATGTCTTTTAGGAGCCATCTTAATATGCTAGAGCCCAAATTCTAGGTCTAATGCAAAAAAATCACTAAAACCTGCCCAATTGCATTCAACACATTGTTAATTAATAGCATTGGAAATGCATCCCTTCTTGTTTGTTGATTTTGTGGATGACAATCGTCACAAAAGTGATGATTATGACTTTCTTTAAAATTAAAGAAACTCAACATGTATATTATGAGTTGATGGGCCTCATCTTACCCAACATCAATAAGGCATCAACTTGTTTTTTCAACTCAAGTCTCCTCCCAAAATGATAATTGGTTTGGAGTTTTCTTGCATGGCAAAAACCTTTGGGTTTTTATTGTACATTCTCCCACTTTATGACATCATAATTCACCTTTGTGCTAAGTGAACACATCATCAAATCATGCTAGCAATTGCCTTGTTTTTTTCACCCTCTAAGGTTCATTCTATATTTATTTTGATCTTGGATTTGATTTCCATCCACCAATCTTTTTTCCTTTTTTTTTAATACATGGCTCAAAAACTTGGTAAAAAATTCCACCTTCCATTGCTTCTAGTTGAAATAGTGCAAGCATTTGCCTTTGTTTTGCTCTACATACATCTAGTTTCTACATTATTGTCCTCATCAATATACACCTTAGCCAATTCATGGCCATTGGAATCCAATATGTTTTCTCCACTGGCATTTTTTGCTCGATCATTAAAGATTAAATTCATAATTTGCAAGGGACCTTTAATATGCACCAACTTTTTTAATTCACATTTTGTTAATTATTTAGCATCACTTGTATTTTCTTATAGCATCCATAAGAATTTATGTGTTGTCATCACAATCATTGGATGACTTTAAAACCATCTTTTCAAGGATTGGGTTACCACAAAATGGAAGTGTCTCTTACAAATCACACTCAATGGTTTATTTGTATGTCCTTAAGCTTATCTTCCAACTCTTATACACTAGTAGGTCAAAACATGTAACAAGAAGCCAAATGGATTACTTTGGAAAAGGATTCCAAGTCTTTTTTCCTAAAAATAACTTTTACATGCAAATGATTTTTTGAATGAATTTTTTTGTAACTTGTTCTAAAAATATTAAAATTTTCTTCAATGCATCACATTTTTTTGGTTTAAAAGTTGTAAATTCCTTACAAATTGAATGTTTCATCTTGAAAAATGATCAAAATTTGAAATCATCATTAAAAATTAAAATCACATTCTTTAATTTTATTATACTCTAAGCTATAACTTTTTTTAATACATCATGTACATTATAACCCATTTATATGTGGTAAAAGACTTTTGAAGTTTTGAAAATTTGAAGCAATTTTGAAACATTCTTTGAATTTTTCAAGTTTTAGAATTTCACATTTTTTTAATTATGAGTATTTTTTTAGTGTGGCTAATATGTTTTCATTGTCTATTTTTTTTCAATGAAAATTATTTTATTATATGAGTCCTTTTGATAGTGCTTTGCAAAACTGACTCCTTCTGATGCAATAGCTATGCACTTCCAAATGTTCTAAATTAAAACCAAAACTTAAAATTTAGATCAAATGAAAATTTACTCTAAGTTCTTTGACACCTATATGAAGAAAAAGGTCTAAAACTTGTCATGAATATTATGGTTTCAAATGGTCATTAAAAAAAAAAGATTTTCATTGACTTTGTTTAACACCTAATGCTTTTTTTGGCTCTTTGTTACACTTTTTGAATCTACTTTAATGTTTTTGAAAAGAAAAAGGCCTCATCTTCCCATTCACAACTTGGAGCATGTTCACAATGTTTAAAGGTAGCACTTGGACATTGTCACCAAAAGCCTTGTTTCATTTCAATTATACCCTTTTCAATGTCCACTATCACCTATTTTGATGAAAAACTCTAGTCCTAACAAATCATCATAATTGTCGATGTTGAGAACCATAAAATTCATGTTACATTGCACTTGTCCAATATGAACAATAAGCTTGCTAATCTTTCTGAAGGCTTGAATAACAACCATAGACATTGTTTTGTATGACTCCATTCCAAAACACATGATGCCCAATTCCCTAACTAGAATAATAGATAAACATTGATGCCCCAATGTCTACTAACCTTTCAACCAAATGATATATATTTGTATTAGTAGGTGCAAGGTGTTACTTTGATGGCTCTTGTTTATACAAATCTTGTGAATTATTGGAGCTCTTGATCTATTCCCCACATGATTTGTACACAATACTTCATCCTTTTCTTCTTGATTAGCTTGATTAGGTTTTCCACATGTATTCCAACTCTTTTGGGATTATGAAGATAGCTTCCATTGGAGACAACATTATCTTTCCTTTCATAAAAGGTGCCTATAGGTGTGCCTCCACTAAAAATGAATAAGGATCTTGGACCTCATTGTCCCCTCCTTGCCAAATTCCATGACTCCTATCTCTATTATTATCTCCAATCCAATTTCTTCAATTTTAGATTTTGGTGGAAGCACACCTATTGGTACCATTCAACATGGTAAAAATGTTCATGAAAATATGTCATGTTAAGTCCACACAATTGATTCACTTGTTCCAACATAACTTCAATATTCACAAGTATTTCAAAATAGTTTGTACTTACAAATGACGCTTTCCCATCCTTACCCCATGCATTTGTCTTTTGCATGTCTCATCCCTCCACATTTTACACATTTAAATTTTAGGTCATCTATTTGTGGGCATGATGTAGCAATATTATCATTGAACCTACACATTTGACATGTTGTAGAATTGTTGTTTCTTGGTGAACTTGCTCCCAAGGTTATTGAAACACCTTGTTTAAAAATATTTATTGAGAGATTCATTAAAATTATTAATTTTTTATTTTGTAAATCTCAACAAAATACTTTGGCAAAACAAGTTTTGAAACTTTGTAACACGAAATATGAAAAAAATTTATAGAAAAAAAATTATTGAATGAATTCAATAGAAGAAGGAAAATACTCAAACTTGAATGAATTTGAGTTACTTTTTTATTGTAGATGTATGTACCATAAATAGTGGGAGAGATCAAATAGATTTAAAAGTTTTGCAACATAATTTAACACTAAAACAATGCACAACTTGAATTTGAAAATAAGAAATGTTCTTGAAGAAGGTACCTCGGTATTCTTGCAAACAAGTATGTAAGTTTTGAAAGCAAATTTGAAAATCCTCAAGTGGTGTGATCTTCTCAAAGATATTTTTAAAAAATGAAATAGAAAATGAAAAGGTTTTAGATTCTAAGCCTTAAGTACTAATTTGAAAATAGGTACCATTACTTCTACAAAACTACATAAATGTGCAATGTCCATTTGGTAGACATAATAGTGTTAACCTCAAGAGCAAGTCAATACCCCTTGTAAAATAACCAATGTTCTTTCACAAGTTGGTCATTGTCCAAAATTAATTAAGGCGATGCCTTTATGGAAGTGTTAGAACCATCGTATGTGGTTAGTGCCGACCAAACTAGTAATTTAGTCATAGAATTTTGGAAACTCAAAAATTCCTTAAATAAAATTTAAATTCATCATTTTAAGAGTTTATCTTTAAGCCTTTGGAAACAACTTTTTAATGTTATATCACTTGTCCCAATTAGAGGTGATTTGATTTTTGTAATTGTCAAAAAGGTGAAGTCTACTAGTCGATATGATAAAGTTTGGTAATCATTTTAGTAGACTTTGTAGATAATGTCATAAGAGCTTTGGTGACTCATAACTTGGGCAAATAAACTCCAAAAATTGAGTGTTTTAAATGTCTATTTTGTGTCACTTAGAAGGATTTTTCCAATGGCATGTTAATAATACCAATCAAAATTCATCTACCATTTGAAATTATAAAAAGTGTAATTACTTCTAGTAGAAATTTCAATAGACATTTTTGATAATTTGTGACTACTTTCAGCATGAGATTTTAAATAATTTTTGAACTATTTTCAGCAAGGCAACTATCTTTTTATATATTTTTTCCTCTAGCTATTTATGTTGTTTTTCTAAAACACTAATCAAAATTGTCCCTTTAACATTCTCCACAACTAAAACAATGCGCATATATCTTCATCATGCTCTTCCTTAAGAGGTTCAAAAGAAATTTCTCCTAATTTAGCTAAAACACATTCAACTTCTATTGCAATTGTTAGCATATTTTCCATGTGAATATAATCTCATACCACACATTGGTTCCTTATCTCAAGTCTCATATGGACCAAAAATCTCCTCTTCTATCCCATGCATCTAAATCTTCCCATGAATAAACAATTTCTCAAGCCTATATAATAATAGGTTTGAACTCGTTGTTTTGCATCATAGTTAATGGCATCTAACCTATCCTTATGTCTTCGTGATCCATTCTCCCATATTTTGAACCATTTCAACACACATTGTTGCCAATCAACAAGACTAATGGGAAATCTCTTGTACCAATCTTTGGCCTTACCTATCAAGTTAAGGTGGACAATCTTGAACAACTTTGCTTAATCAATGTCTCATACTTCAACCACCATTTCAAAATGCTCCACCCAATTTATCACATCTTCAAAATTTCTTCCCCAAAACAACTCATCCATGCCCTTATATGGCTTGTCGTTTCTATGATCTAGTCAACTTCTCGAATGCAAACTCAACTCAATCTAGATCTAGAGTAATACCACCAACAGCCACTAACCCTAAATCCAAAGGCTTGAAAGCAAAAAAAAACATGATTTGGCTGTCTATTAGATCCAATCCAATCACTCGAATTGCACCAAAACTTGATACACAAAATGATGAAAGTTGTTGGAACTGGTGCTACAACTCCCTTATAAATTATTGAATGAACTATTTGTTCATAAATCAATTGAGGATCTATTCTTGCATTCTAATCTTCATCGCTTGAACTTGACATTTCTAATCAGACAATAAAATGTACACCATCCAAAAAAATTGTAGCTAACATAATTATTCCACTGTCATTATGACGCAACCAGATTGGATAGCAAAAGAAAGGGGGATGATCTACTACCATTCAAACAAAACTTGCTGGGTATCACACTTAACTTCTACAATATTGAATGGGCTCAAAGCTTTCTGTGTTGTGTAACAAACAAAAGGTTATTAGCAAAGCAATCTCAATATCAATAATCAGTTCTACATTCTTTGGAGTTCACAACAACATTCCGTAGATGATGATTTCAATGTCCTTCCATCATAACTTGCATATCCATGAAAAAACTTTTGAAGGAGCTTCTGCATCTCTATGTCAGATCCTCTTGTTATGTTCCCATCTCTGATCCTTTTTCTCCACTCTTGGCAAGAACCCAAAGCAAACATATGACTTCTTGTGCTTACAACGAGCTTTCCTCAACACAATCTTGCCACATTGATAATGTTGTTCAAATGCAATCCAATCTTCACTTATGTGAACGATCCCTCAATCTTATTATCGCACTTGAAACTTGAAACATGTTAATGAACAAAGAACTTGGAATCTGACCATCTCCAAGTCCCAAAATGAATCACAGACCACATTCACATATTCTTTTTCTTATATATATATATATATAACTTCCTTTCTTCACAATTCAACAACATAACAATAGGCTAGAAAACAAATTCAACAAACACAAATTTTCTGGCACAACACCTGTGTAGTGCATCAAACTTCCCCCACCAGACTGAAGACAAAGAATGGTGACTATGATGCTCACTTTGTACTTGCAGATACTCTTATCAAACTTCCTTACAAACTTGACCTAATTTCAAACATCTCCATAAGCAAACCCTCACAAACAGAAAAACTACTTCCTCACGTAAATTAGGTGTTGGTTCTCTTAAAAAGTTCTCCCCACCACCTCATAGGATCCGGAAAGTGAATCTAGATTTGTCATCACTTGCATTTCACTTTCTTTGATTATTCATTAGAAATCTACAGAGAACCTAATTGTGCAGCAGAACACAATTGATCCTCAACAAATTCCTACTCACAACACACCTCAAAATAATGTTATAAGCTTGCAGAACTTTCCAAATGTTGTGAAAGTTGAAAGATAGATTCACTGAAGAAAATCTAACAAAAAATTTGAAGCAGAAAAGTGAATTAAAAATTCTCATCCCACTCAGTTTCAAGTCACAACATTACCATTAACAATATGGTAGGAAGAAAGAACTTCAATAAGGCATTCATGCAATTTAAACAACTTTCAAGCCCAACAACTTCTGTGACACTTGTACCATGTCTTTCAAAGTGCAAGTATGACAATGTATTTCACATGTCACTTCACAAACACTAGCAAACTCTGTGACATGAACATGTGATGGTAACTCTGTTTCTTATATAGTTTTCTGACAGTTGTGCATTGCTGGATTGAGAGCATATACTCACTAGCTTTCCAGAGAGCAAGCTATCAAACTGTCAGATAAGCCAGATTTAGCATTGCAATACAAGAAGTATGAACAATTTGAGTGGCACGACAAATTCATGGACAAAGTAATGATTCAGTTCATGAACCTTGACTATTAGTGAGCCATAAGCAATTTGAGCAGTAAATGATGTACTTTTCACTGAAGGTTAGTGAATAGCTGAATCTTTCCAAATAAACTCAATTGCTGTGAATTCAGAAGCTGGTTATTTCTCTTGAAAGAAAACAGATACACAAAAATATCTCCCTGATCTCAATAAGCATAGTACCCATACTTGACAGACCCTTGACCTCAAAAAGCATACAGCCCATACTTGACAGATAATGCACAACCCTAGTATGATTGTACTGGACCTATGACAAGGCATTCTTTCCTAGAAACTCTGGAAGCACTCTACATAACATATGCACCACCCAAATTCTACAATCAACTCTTTTCACCAACTCTTTTCATCATTTTCATGGTCATATCTTGTTCCGAAGCAGTTGAGGTTGTGCTACTAAGTTTCGAAAGGAAGTACCACATGGATGTTTCTTTCACGATCACAATGGCACTAACTCAGTATACACCCCTTGCTGGAGGCTTCTCTCCTGCCAAGTTCACTCGTAACTGTCTTCCATCATGCTCCTGTTGGAACAAGAAAAATGGTACGAAGCTTCAGAATTCAAGCTTGGAAGCATATCAAAATCAGGGAGGAACCTTGCATATGATGAAGCAGACTGCATATAACATCCCTACAAAGATCAGACCCTCTCTAAACAGAAACCCCTTTCACAAGAGCTGTTAACTGAAACCACAAGCAAAAGTGAGAAAATCTGCAGAAAGACTTACAGCTCCATCCAAGTTGTTGATTGCTTCAGTCACTTCATCTGCAGAAGCTAGAGTCACAAATCCAAAGCCCCTTGACCTCCCAGTTTCACGATCACTAATAACCTTTGCATCCAAAACCTTTCCATAGTCACTGAAAATAGTTTCGAGGGTGACATCATCCACATTCCAGGAAAGATTGCCCACAAAAAGTTTGTTGGGATTGTTGTACCCACCACCTTCTCTACGTGGAGGGCTGTTATTGTAGCTGCTTGTCCTTGGCTCTCTTGAAGGTGCTTGAGGAAAGTTCACCTTCAAAATTCTCCCACCAAAGTCCTGGAGAGAAAAAAGCTCACAATTATATTTCCAGATGAAATACCACAATCAAGTAACTCAACATAATGAGGACAATCAAAAGACTGCCCAGCTTGATGCAAAATAGGGATTGATGGTCATGTTGACATACGATTCCATCCAATTTCTCGATGGCAGCCCTGGCATCCTGAACTGTGCTCATCGTGACAAAGGCAAATCCACGACTTCTTTGAGTCATTCTGTCATATATAACCTGAAAACACAACCAGAATAAATGCCTATTAGACTGAAACTCTGAGACTACTGTGGTCACCGTGCTCTGAACAGCGAAGGCCTCAACTATAGAAAACACGAAGAAAACGGTCTTCAGTTGGAGATTTGTCAAATCTCCTAAGAACTTGCAGAAGGCAGGTCTGTCGATCACCATGCGAGTAGAGGGAAACATGCACCTATACTTACGGAGAACACATCTTGTCTGGAATGACTGGTCCATCGTCAATATCAACAATCCAACCATAGGATGTCCGGGCTGCATTGAATGAGTGGACAATTCAAGATGTGCCAATACCTATAGATGTCTACTTTGTACCGCAAGGGAAACAAGAAGAGATTTCGAAAGAGCACCTCAACAAGCTCAACACTTCCGCAGTCTTGGAAGACCTCGGCCAATTGCTGACTATCACAGGTCCATGGCAAGTTTCCGACGTACAGCTTTGAGCCCTCAGTAGCTTCCGGGGAAGCGATGGCGTTCAAGTTGAGGGGACCATCGGCATCATTAGTCACGGGGGAAACCAACTCATCGTCAGAGCCTTCACCAGACGGCTCCACAATCCCACCCGAGGCAAGCTCCTCATCCTCGATTTCCGACGCGTACACGGAGACGGTAGTGCTCCTCAGAGACCTCCTGCTGCTCCTTCTGCTGCTGCTGCTACTGCTGCAGCAATTGAATGACAGACGGGAAACAACGACGGACATAGGAACCGCGTCCACGTTCACCTTTGCCGCCGGCTTCACTTCTGCACGCCCGGACACGACCGCACACGAGCCGGTAGCCACCGCGAAGGTGATACACGAGGTCGCCATAGCAAAAAAAAAAACCGAAAGAAGAAGAAAAACGAACAGAAACTGCTCTACCTCCTAAGGAACGAACGCTGCAGAAAAGAATCCGCGAAAACAAAAACCAGACAAAAACCGAAGGAGAAAAAAAAATTCAAGAAAATTCTAGTCCAACTCCAAACGCCGCAGCAATCAATCCCTCCAAAGAAAGCCAGACAACAAAATGAAATACAAAACTCACAAAATTGCAACGCTTGCAATTTGTTTGGCTTTCCTCCGATGCTCTTCGGAGGACACGCTCTTCTTCGCTCTGCCACCGCGCGATGGAGACGATATGGGCGTCCATGGTACCCCCATGTACAGCTTCCCTAACCATCTTATCACCGTCGATTCCTCTGCTTCCACGGCCACGATGTGAGCGACTCCATGTACGGCCTTCGAAACCTAATTTGAGCCTTATTGTAACCGTTCAGATTCATCTCTCGACGGTCACGATGTAATTTACGTATGTGAGAATCCGGGTGGCCAGTAGTGAAGAAGAGAGGAGGATGTGTTATCGATGGCCATCGAGTGTAATGACTAAACCCTAATTCTCGCTTATTTTTAACCGTCGATCTTGAGTACTGGACGGCTTCGATGAGGTTATGGCCTGTAACCCTAAAAGCAGAAAATCCGTGATTCGGAGTTATACACATCCGAAGTGAATGGATTAGGGTTTAAGGTTTTGTCATCTTGTAGACCGAGCTCTTGAATTGAGTGAAGAACTTTGCCAATTTAAGATGGCAGACTTTGCAGACACAGAGAGAGAGAGAGAGAGAGAGAGAGATGTAAATTCTATGAACAATTTGCAACTATCTAACAGATCTCAGTATTGCAAGAGACCTGATCATTTTTCTTCCTTGTGTGGAGATGGGGTTGAGTTCCAGTTCCTCCTCTAATCCCAACCTAGTTAGTTTCTCAACTCCAAACAAGTCCACAAGTCTAGCCATGGAAATCTTCTAAAGCTCAAAAGCGTCAAACTTGTTAGAATGATTTTCGGCATATCCAGATTTCAAAGGATCATAGGTTTACTTATTTTGAAGACAGGCCAAAGGCTGCTTCAATTTCAATCAATCAGCAGCTCCCAACTTGAAGTGAAAATGCTCTTCTTGTTCATCTTCCAAATATACAGGGGCCGCGATGTTTACAAATCTGGATCTCACAACTAGGTAAAACAAATATTGTTAAGTTTAAGGCAATTGTGAGTCTGGTTTTGGAGTTTTTAACCACAATATGCTTCTGTTTCTCTTCAACAAATCAAGAAAGACTTAATCACATAAGGATGAGGACGCTTTGGTGATTTGCTTGCATTCAACGTGTGTGCGCATGTCTGGTTGTGCACAGCTCAACTTCCACATGGTTGGGTCCAGGTTGATCCTCCAATGACCTTGCAATCAAACTCCAAAGCTGCTGAGGGTTCTCATCCTTGCATCCAGCACTTGGAAACCCCCACTTGGAACTGCTGCAGGTTTAGGGAAAGAAGAAAGAGGTTAGGAGAAAATATCAATGCCAGCAGGGAACATATGACCATGACTCCAGAAACCCTCCATCACCAATTGGTCAAACAACAATCAAAGAGTAAACAAGGCAGAGTTCTCAATGCACAGACCCATTCCACCAGGATCTCAAGGGAGGAATTTCTACTTTCTTGCTGCAAAGCTCAACCATGCAAGCCCCCAAGGACAGAATCCACATGAAGTGGACCTAAATTGCAGTCATTATTAGGGAGAAACCCTACCTTCTCTGTCTCCACACATCAACCATTTTAAGGCCCAAGGACAGAATCATGTGGTGTGGAGCTTCATTCAACTTTGATCATTGAAGCTGGGATTGCTGAGAAACCTGCGCTTTGTCCAAAAATGGACACAACAGGCACATTCACTTGTATTTAGAGAAAGCCCGAACTAATCATATGAACTTGAGGTTAGAATCCATTCTGCATAATGCTGCTCCAGGTCAAATACGTCTAAGCTTTATAAGAACTACACGGACTGTAACCTCATGCAAATTTCTACAAGTTCTCCCTGGTCAGATGGTTGGTTCCTTTCATAGAAATTCCATGGAGTCTCTCATCTCTGGTTCCAACACCTGGACATACATACACATATATAATTCTATGCAGTTCCAGAGCAAACTCCACAATAACACTTTGAGAGTAACTGTTGCATTAGTTCCAGCAAAACCCTCATGGAATCAAATGAAACATGACAGGAATGAGTGCAGTCAGAACCTTGAGATCATCACAAACAAAGTATCAGACCATCATCACAAAGTCATAATGTCCAGTTGTACATGGACAATTTAAGGTGGTAATACATCAGACCTGGATATATCACCATGAGTGTGATCTGACAGAAAATTCAAGGTTCTAATCCACAACCCACATGCTTTAACTCTACACCACAACCTACTTGCTTCATCCGTGGACAGAGAAGATTGTAGTAAGCTGGAGGCTCTGGAGGATGATAAGACTTTGACCATACAGTCTCTCCTTTTCATCAAAACAGAGAACCTAAGGTTTAAATTTAGATAGGTGTTGCACAAGAAACAAGTTTAGAGCATCATCAAGGAGCTTTGGGTCATCTATATTCTCCCGGTCAACAACACCCATATCATGCAAGAGATGGATTGAAGCTTTTCCAATGAAACCACTAGCTGCTAATGTGCAAAATTATGTAAATCAAGTCCAGGGAAAAAGTCTGACCTCAAACGCTGTTTCCAGGCGGCGTTTACATACATCATGGTCAAGATGACATTGCAGAGCTCACTGCAGCACTCCACCATGAATCCCTTTTGGCCTAATCATCTTTGGAATAGATTGCAGCTACACCATAATGGTTTGCCCAGATTTTTGGGCACATTATCATATACTCTATCGACACCCATTGTTGGGAGCTGATGATGTCAGTGGGGGAAGTTGTGGCAGCTCATCAGTACTATTTGTGATGAAGGTGATGGTTTGAGACTTTGTGAGCAACTCTCATAAGGTTATGATTGCACCCATTGTCATGTTACCACCTTCAAATTGTTGGTGTGTGCATTTCTCCGCAATTTCCATTGTCTTGCCAGTATGTACCATGAGCCCATTGCATTGAGACTGCACTAGGACCTGTGAACTGTGTTTTCAGGAGAGGATTGGTTCAGCAGCTCTAGGATTTCTAGAATTCGGGTCCCTGCTGAAAACAAGTCCCATGTTGCATCACACAACTTGAGCCTCTTGTGTTGCTCCTTCCTGAGATCCAGATATCCTTTCAAAGTGCTTTGTTATGGAGTAAGTACTTAATTCCCTCTGCAATGTCAATAGTATCTTTCATGTTGTAGAAGTCTTAAGGAGGTGGGCAGATTGGTGATTGTAAATTGTATGTACAGTCATTGCAATCTGTGACCACTTCATGACCTCCTTGCTTCCAGTTCTTTGATTGCCAGACACAGAACAACAACAGTATTGAAATGCTACTATCTCCAGGATGGATACTTATCGGGTTAACTAATTTCTCGGTGGTTCTTGTTTGGATTCTGTCCAGGTGTTTGGGAGATCCTTGACATCGAAGAAATCAATGAATGGGAACATTTAGCCAATTCCAACATGTTCTTCCATAGGCATCATCCAAAATCAATTGGTGCAAGCAATCTTGATGGAAGATCTCTAAGTAGAATTGCATGAGTCAAGGTGATTCTTGTGCTCCAATTTTTGCCCTAGATTCTGTAGCGTGCCCATGAACCCAAATGGAAAGGAATCTGTCCTTGGCACATTCATGAGCAATCTCAAAGTCCCCTTACATCGCCCATCCCTACTTATTATCCAATCCTAGAAATAGCAAATTGTGGTGAGAATGTTTCACAACTTGTAGGTGTTAGCAACAAATAGTGAAGAAAAAGCTAGAGTTATCATAATGGAAAGTCATGCTACAAATGACAAGTATGAGGATCGATCAGTCTTTTGATAACGGTGATACAAAAATGAAAAACTTTCAAGAAACATTGAGTGAGGTTGAGATAGAGACGAATGAAGATGACAGAACATGGAGCTCTTTAGCAAAGTGCTCTTACACATTTACATGAACCTTTCATCACATAAACAAATGGGCTTCACACACAAGGGCTCTCACATCAAAGTTTTGTGACAAGCACCAAACTTAAGTGACTCCAAGCTATGGGGCAAAAGCCAATTTGGTACCCCATTGATTCTTTCTATCATTTTTGTCTCGACACTACAAGAAATCGTGGTTTTTCAAAGTGTTTAATTTGATTACATTGTTTGTTTTGATTTAAAATTTTGGTTAATTTGACTAGAGGCTGTAGTTGCTAAAATGATAATCATGTAATGGTCAATTGGCAAAGACATTGGCTTGCAACCGTGGAGACCATGTTTCAATCCTTATTACCAACATATATTATAAATCATATATATACAAATATGTACATATTGTATGTATGTATATACCTACACATATATAGATAGGTTGGTAAGTAGGTAGGTCATAGAGAGGTTGTGTTTTTGCATCATTATTTTTTTAAATTGGTTTATTTCTTTTGATTGTCATTTTGATTCAATGAAAGTTGGCCAAGTTGACTAGATAAAAAGACTAACAAAAAAATCACCAACCAATTTGGACATGTACAAAATGACTTGTCTAGCATGACTTCTAACTAATTAGTGAAATCAACAAATGTCACAAATTGGTTTCCTTTTATCAAAAAATTTGGTCAATTGAACCATGTTGTTTTTTTACAATGGACATTTTGCATTTGTATTCCAATTTTGGCACCAAACTATGGTTTTGGAGCTAAATTTCCATGATTTAATGGATAATATTAACATGCTTAAATGTTTAGCTAAATTTTTATTTTATTTTTCCTTTTGATTTCTTTAGCCATTAAACTCAAAGATTTTTTAATACATAAGATTCAAAGAACAAAGTGGCCACATTCACTTGGTGATGTAGTAAATTGTTGCGTTCAAAAACATCTAGACCTTATTCACACCACATGATTAACATCCAAGGTTAAGCCTTGTCCACATTGACATGAACTTTTAAATGTCTTTGTATAGGGACATATTAGGAGCCAAATGACACATTAAGATGTATTTGGGATGGGATTCATCCTTTCACACCATCCTTGAAGAATAGTGATTTTGCAATTGAAAACATAAGGGAAGTTTAATGTCCCCAAATAATATCTTTAAGACATGAAATCCTATTCTAGTATCGTAAACAACCAAGCCTTCAAACCATGTAAATTCGAATATGTTTTGCATACACATTCATTTAATCTATCAATGAAAATCATGGTTGATATTGATTATGAAACCAACAAAGTTTTTTTTTATTGTGATGTAATGTTTGTGTTTGAAGCAATCCCAAATTGAATCAATGATGTCCCCATAGTTGTTGGTTTCATTAAGTTTCAAGGATTCAAAAAGGCATGAGAAAAACATCCCCCTTCAAATTACAAGTTTTATCATTTGTTCATTCCATTGATGTTATCATAGGTCATCCAAAGGTGCTTTCCAAAATATTTCTAAATCTCTTACCAAATTTCAACATGATAATGTGGAAAAGTCTATTGGACCACTTGCTTTAAATAGTTTTAATGACCACAACATAACCATTAGTAATGTTCCCCTTTTGTTTTGTTTGTGACTATAATAACGTCCAAAAGAATTTGGCACTAATTAGATTATTTCTTAAAATTTTGAATTTTTAAAAATTTATAACTTGACACCTAATCTTGCCATTCTATATTGTAAAATTTTAACCAACTAACAAATGGGGAGCATTTGTGACCTCTAATGTGTTAATGAGATTAAAACACTTTTTTTTTGTTATTTTTCTTTTTTCAACTTCCAATTGAAAGGAGGCAATGATGTTGGGAATGCATTTAAAGCTTATTCAAGACTTCAATTCAATGTGAAGACTTTCAAAAAAGGTACATTACAACAAAGTATTTGAGGATTGAAAGAATCCAAAAGTTTCACTACCATCAATCTTGTCTTTTACACTATTTTAAATGACTTGATTTGAATCAAAATGGACACTCAAACAAGTTGACTTTATAGTTTAAAAAACCAATCAATATGTAAGGTAAAATACAAGTAACACACTAATCATTTTGGACATGACAAAATTATTAATTGTGTTTATTGTGTTATGTAAGTTTTGACTAACTACATGCTGTTTCATCAATTTTATTTTGACTAAAAATTTACATGTGCTAATTGATGTAGCTTGTCTATTTTAAATAAAAACCAACATAAATATTAATTTATGTTGACTATCATAAATCATGATTATAATTTTTTAATACTGTAATTTCAATTCATTAAAAATAATAGTTAGGTGGGAACAATTTACATGTTTTGCCTAGCATACTCATAATGTATCCAATTTAAGTCCTTGGCTCTTTAGGCATGTATATATAAGTTGCAAGTAAAAGGAGTTGAATTCTTCGCCTTTATGAGGAAAAAACAATTCCTTAGCCAATGCACCACAATTTCATTACACTTTTGTAAATGTATTAACTTTTGTAAACATATTATTATAAACAGGTTTATTTCACATATTTTTACATTACTTATGTAAATATATAGGAAGGTAGGTAATAGGCAAATAGGTCAATATTTTGATCTACTTGCCAACCTACCTACAATTTTCCCATGTATTAACAACCTACCTACCTACCTAATCACCTAATACCTACCTATCACCAACCTACCTAATTACCTAATACTTACATATTACCAACCCCTAAAGTTATGTATCTGCATGCACCTATAACCTACCTACATGTTTCATACGATACAACACAATATAACTTCCATTTGTAACTAAGTATTAATTGTAAAGAACATATGTGATTGACAACTTATAAATTGTTAAACCCATGTTTCACCCACTAATTGTAAAAAACAATGATGTGACATTTAGTTGCCAAGGTTAATTATATTATCAATTAACCTATTTTCACACTAGAAGAAATCTTGTCGTATGCAACCCGTTTTATTTGCAACTACCTATGACTATTAATCATTTGTAACTACCTTTGGTCATTTTTGTAACTATTTGACAAGTTTGGTCATTATTGCAACTATATGCTACAACTAAGTTGTGACTATTTTTTTTTCATCCTTCCATAGGGAGAAATTCTAATATGGTTTTCATTCAAGTAAAGGCATATATGTCCCATTCATCACAATAATGACCAAAATTAATCACACCACTAGGGGTGGACCTAGCTCCAAAGGTTGCATTAAAAATATATTAGGGGTATAACATACGGTTATGTTTTTACATGTGTATTAAAATTACATTTAGCTTGTATTTAAAGCATATTAGGTGTATATTATGCATACATTAAAAGTATATATGTATAATTTATGTATGTTCAAATTATCTACCTACCTAGCCTAAGTGCTACATGGTGTGGCTTAGGTCTACGTTTAACATTGGTGTCATGTGGCCAAGGTTTAGGCATAACCTTGGTTAGCTTAAGTTTAACCAACATTTAACCAAAGTTTGTTCAAATTTTAATTTCACTAAGTTTTGGTTTAAATTTAACCCAAGTTTAAATTTCACCAAATGTTAACGAAGGTTTAATGAAGGTTTAGTTTAGCTCATGTTTAGCCATAATTTAGGCAAGTTTTCATTTATCCAAAATTTAGCCAACACTTTGTTAACATTTAACCAAGTTTTCATTTAACCAATGTTTTGTCATCGCTTAACCAAAATTTATTCAATTTTTTGTTTTGTTAATGTTTAACAACAATTTAACCAAGTTTTAGTTTAACCAATGTTTAGCCATGACTTAGCCAAAGTTTTGTCAATTTTTAATTTTGTTAATGTTTAATTGCAATTTAATCACAATTTAACCAAATTTTAGTTTTGTAAAAATGTAATCAACATTACACCAATATGCATTCAAATACATTTTATGTTTCATTAAATTTTGAGTGAAATTGGACAAATTACCATGGTGAAAGTGGGCAACCCCTTAGTAAACAAGGACAAGTTGATACAAACAAGTGAATTCATTAATAATTAATTGAATTCACCAATAGTTAATCAAATTCATTAATAGTTAAATCATTAATAATAAATTCACTAATAGTTAATTTGAACATAGGCTAAGCACTTAGGAACCTTTACCAGGCTACCTAACCTAAGTTAAAAACCTAGCCCACCTGAATATGTAGCCCATCAACCTAGGGTGCAAGTGTGAAGGTTTGGACCATTCACCATGTTTAAAGAACAAATCTTTAACCATTGAACCATTATTTAAATGAATAATATATTTTTTTATCATCACATCACATATTATTATGCACATTTTTTTATACCTTAAACAATTCTTGGCAATTCTTGGTTATTCTACCATAAGCTATTCTAGGTTATTTTATCGTACACTATTATTGGTTATTTTATGTTATTCCACCATAGGCTATTATAGGTTATTCCATTGTTGGCTATTGGTGGATATTCTATTGTAAGCTATTATAGGTTATTATATTATATGTTATTATAGACTATTATATTATAAGCCAGTGGTGGATATTATATTGTAAGCTATTGGTGGTTATTGGTGATTATTTTAGGTTATTTTACCATTGATTATTTATTATTATTATATTATAGGTTATTATTGTTTATTTTTTACTATTTGATAATAATTTTTTTGGTTATTCTATCATAAAATATTATTGTTTATTGTTGACTATTCTATTGTAGGTTATTTTAGATTAGTCTACTTTAGGTTATTCCACCTTAAATTATTATATATATTTTAAAGTTATTTAAAGTTATTATACATTACGATAAAATAACTTATAATAACATAAAGTAAAATGACCTTGAATAGCCTAAGGTATAATTTGAAATAACATATATTAATTAAAAATAAAATAACCTAAGGTGTAGCCTAGGTTAGATGGATAATTTAATTTAAAATATCTTAAAATAAAATTTTTATAATAAGTTAAGATACCTTAAGGTATATTAATTTATAATAGTTAAAAATATAACCAAGGGTATAATGACTTATAATAACCTATAATAACTTATAATAAATTAGGGTATAAGTTAGAACAATTAAGGTAGCTTAAAATAACATAGGGTATATCATAAAATAGCTTACGATATTTTTAAAACATAAAAATAAACCTATTTACCATAATAAATTATAATAGTGAATTATATCAACTAGTAATGAAACATGATATTTACAAATTGACGTTATAATGAAATAATTTTAACTAAGGTGAACTCACTAAAATGTAATGAACCTATTTCACTTTTAAAATTTCATAGTGATTTAGATTAATGAACTACACCCCACTTTTGTACTAGTGCAAGTTTTAATTTTGCCAATGTTTAACCATGGTTTAACCATGTTTTAATTTTGATAATATTTAACCATCATTTAATCATGGTTTAATTAAGGTTTATGCAAGTTTTTGTTTAACCAAATTTTAACCAAGCTTTTGTTTCACCAAGGTTTAACCAAATTTAAATGCTTATAATGCACACATTGTTATGTAGTTACAAAATCGAAAGGGAGGAAAATATATATGGGGTATATTTGTGATTATTTGTGGATATTTCACATTTTTAATATTTGTGGAATGTTCCATGTGTCAAATGTTGAAGATTATGATGTAGATGTTAGAAACATTAGAAATGGTGTGGTAGATATTAGAAACAATGTGGTAGTTAAGTTTTGCAAGTAATCAAAGACATAGGTAGATTTGAAATATGTAAGTACCACGAACATGTTAGAATAAGGAGGGATTTATCCCATATGGTTTGTCAATGTAGTGGT
>Ga0116227_10000961_pt1 | contig 61260 bp, 47 predicted proteins | sample S1TSphgellanicum_FD_89693 | JGI IMG/M metagenome (GOLD analysis project Ga0116227, IMG submission 89693) | Host-associated microbial communities from peat moss isolated from Minnesota, USA - S1T2_Fb - Sphagnum magellanicum MG | ecosystem: Host-associated > Plants > Peat moss > Unclassified... | reverse complement strand
TGGGGATTTTTTTTAAGGAGCCCCCCCAGGGAAGAAAAGAAAACTTGTTAATTTTCCAAGAGATTTTCTTGAAAAGGGGAAACCCCCCCCCCCCCCCACACACCCATTTGTAAGAACCCTGCACACAGGAAGCAGGAACCATAAAAACCTAACACACCCTCTGCAAGAACCCAGGAATTCGAGAGGTACAAAATTGCAGATCAACTTCATTTTGAGCTAAGTCCAAAATACATAATTAGCTTGGTGTACTGTAAGTTTAGTCATTTGCAATACAGCTAGTTTATAGCTTGATTATTGCATATGTACACAAGAACACAATCCAGTGCTTTCTTCAATCACACAAGAACAAAATCCAGTGCTCACACCCCTAATCAATTAAATAAGCTAATTAGAAAAGAGAAGGCAACCATACTTACCTACAATTTAAGTATTTACTTGCTCCTAGCTCCATGGCTACTGCATCCCAAGTGACCATTATAGAGCAATTGAAAGTTGACAGGTGTATATTTGAAGAAGTCTATTTTTGCATCTGACACAGTTATGTTCATTTATTGAGCAGTGTTGAGATTTTTACAGTTCAGGGGCGGCTCATTCAAAAGCCTGGACTTTGTGCCGGGGAAGAAAGTACAAGCAGAAATGCTTTAAGTAAGCAACTTACTTTGATATATGCGCATTGCATCAGGCAAGTCCATATGGCAGTGATAGTTTTTTGCTTCACACTGCAAGAAACTATAAACTTGATGGTAGATACCCACCCAACAGACCCTTCCCAGCAAATTCATGGAAGCACAAACACTTGTCTTCCCATGTCTGGAGGATTTTTTGTGGAAGTGGGACTAAGGACAGAAAAAGCAGGCTGAAAAACAAAGATTGTATTGCAAGCGAGGTGTTTTGTCAACTTGCTTTTGAACATTCATAAAAACTTCAGATTTGGTTGCCATTTTTCAGTCATAGATATGGACTTGGTAGCTTTCTATCAACCAGCTTTGAAGTTTCAAGGATATTGTACTTGGGATGATTTTGGGAACATTAGAGATCAAGAGTTACGTTGGAAAGAAATTATATCACAAACAGCCTGGTTTTTTTTTCAATTTTGCAATATTGAAAATATGGCATGCCTTTCCAAGAAATGAGCAAAAGAGGCTTAATTTACACTCCAAAAACACTTTTCCAGAAAAGACAAAAATTATTCCCCAAAAAAATCAGGAATACTGCAATTGGAAACAGCTTCCAAAGGAACTTCTTCTAATTTGTAAGGGAATTTGCAAAAGAAATTCAGGGAAAAGAATCAGAGTGAACCAACAACCAACCTCACACCATGAGGGATGGATGGTGTGTGGAAAGGACACTTTTCCATTGGGTTTCAGTTCCCTAGGTAGCCCAAGGTGGATAGCTTTGTTTCTGTTTTTACTACCTACTTACTAACCACACTGGTGCTTACATATTTACTAGCATCATCTACATGTATCTTCTACTCACTAACTAATGGCCACAGTGAACCAGCACCCACCAGAGCACCATGAAGGATGAATGGTAAATGGTAAGGAAACAGTTTTCTGTTGGGTTTCAGTTCCTTCGCTAACCATGGTGATTAGCTCAGTTGCTTTTTTTTCCTACCTACCTACCTACAAACAACTCACAAGTAGGCTGTTAGTAGGTAAGTAGTAAAAACAGCCCTTAACTATGTATAAACCATCTACATACCCAGTAGTTACCTATTTGCCTATGTATGAAACCTATTTCTTACATAATTGGTTACCAAGGTGAAACCAAATATTAACTTGGTTAAGGTTCATCCACAACTGAATAAGAATGGCCATTCAGTGGATAGTGTGCTAGTGGGTGCTGGTTCAGTGTGGCCCTAAATAACCAACTTTTAACCCTACCTGCCAATCCTATACAGGACCTATCTACCCTGTCACAGACCTATTGTTTAGGTGATAGGTTACAAGAGTGAAGCTAGAGATCAACTTAGGTAGGGTTCATCCGCACCAGACTCACAATAGGCTTTTGTTGGATGGTGCAACCAATGGCCACCAATGCATCATCCATCAGAAGCCACCGTGCAGTTTGTTAGTAGATAAGTAGTTTAAACAGCACTTACCTATGTATAAATCATCAAATTTCCTAATGGTCACTTATTTTCTTAGCTATGTAACTATATAGAGGACCTACTTCTTTGTCATGCACTATAATGTTGGTGTTTATAACTATCATTGTTTGCACACACATCACAAATGACAAAAACTATCCTAGTGGCATATCATTTTCAAACAAATTAAAATGTGATTGACATGTAAACAAGCAGGAATCCAAGCCCAAAACACAAAATAGAGAACAACGCCACCAAACCATGTGCATAGATTTTTACGTAAAAACACAATTAAAACTGCAAAGCCAAAAAGACCATGTGTTTTAAAATGTCAAATCACCAAAAGTTGTGATTTGAAAACTCGTAACTTGGGATTATCTTCCAAACACTAAACAACTTGAACCTTGTTCACATACAAATTGGTTCCAAGTTAAAATACAATTAACTATGCTAACACAATTTAACATTAATATAATTAAAATTTAAGGGATAATTAAATTAACATTATTGACAATTGTAGTGCATTACAATGTGAAAGCCTATAATTGTTATTGTATACACACATATCACAAATGAGAAAACCCACCATAATGGCACATCAAAATTTCAAACCACCCTCCTATTTAGGATTAAGGTCCCACTAAGCCAAATAGTAATGTAAAGAATCCTTCCTATAAATCCACCACATATGAACACGTGTTTTTAAGGTGAAAGGACCAACAGGCTGAATGCAAATGTTAGCCCCATCATTAATAACCTAACTATAATCCCCCCAAATCCTTAATCAAATGTGCATCATCATGAATAAAAACATAAGATATTTCCTTACTGCCTAATTATAAAAATCCCTAGGTTTATGTTATGCATTAAAGGCAAAGCCATTTTTTGCAAGTATTTCCTTCAAAGTTGGTGTCAAACATCCCATATGCCAACCTCTTGAACACTAATCATACACCAACAATTTTGTTGCCGTTCAAGATTGCATGGATAACATACATCAAAAGTCAACATGGACACAAAGAGGGGTCAAATTGACCATTCACACTAAAAGATGACACAATGCATAATTTCGCATGTCCTCTTTCCATGTTTGACCATTTCAACCCTCCTAAAACAACATTCCAAAATATAGTACCTTATGCACATTTGAAATAACATATCCTCCACTAGTCACATCTAATGTAATCAATGTTGTTTATTACATATATACATAATCTCTTAATTCAAATCTACATACTCAAAGCCAATAACCACCTCCTTGAATAATGGCATAACATAAGATATTTCAAAGTTGAACAATTATTAAATTATCCATACCCATTGGCATTACACAACAAAACAAAACTACCCATTGTTCACATGCCTAAAGCCACACATTCATATCAACCAAATTAATTACCACCATTTCATTGCATTGGATTTAAATTGGTAGTTTAGGTTCACAATCAAACAATAAAAAATATGGTAAAAAATATGCAAGAGAAACTTATGCACTAAACTTATGTCCCATGGTTGACCATGGTAATTATAGGTCCCAATTTTCAAAATGGCCCTTTTGAAGCCCATACTTTTGCAAACCTTGCTTCACTATTTGCACCATCCATTTAGCTAATTTGTCTATTTCAAAATGGTTTCATGAAGTTGTGCAAATGATCAATAAGTGTTTTTTCACATAATTTTTGGAATTCCCCATGGAATTTTGTACCTTGGTTAATGAATACTTCAACTATAATGTCAAATTTATTAAACATTTAATCTTTAAATGCATAGGTAACACCTTCACTATTATGTTTTAACAAGGGCAACAACTTTGACCATTTAAAGAAATGTTCAATCATAACCAAAACATATCAATTATATAAAAATGTCAAATTCAACAGGCCAACAAAATCCAAACTCCATCAACACCCAAAGGCCCATAATGGGCAAGGGTTGTAAATGAAATGTTAGTGCACTACATGGCACCTACACTCACTCACACACCACACACCAAAAAACAAATTATTACACTTGCAATTGCATCTCCCACTAATAATATTATGTTTAAAGCAAATTGTAGGTCCATTAAACCCCAAAATGGCCCAACTCTTCATGAACATGCCACACAAGGATTTCACATTATTTTAAGCAAGGCACAACCTATTCCTATCCATTAATTGTCCACACCCATTGAAAGCCTTCCCATTTGATTTGTTTTTCCCTATGCACAACCTAATCATGTTCCCTGTGAGTCAATCCAATTGAAACTTCAATCAATTGTTTACAAGTATGTAACAATAATGCATCATCAAGTATATTTAAAGAACCATCACCTTTTGGTTTAATGTTCGCATAATAGGAATCCTTGTTACCCATGTTACTATGAAGTGTATTCCCAAAACATCCCAATAAATTACATGGGTATGCAAAGACATGCCAATTTATAACTACTTCCAAATCCATGTCACCATACCAATGAACCCCATTGGTGTCCTTTTCGTTTGAATTTAGGTTTTGAGTCAATCCATCAACATTACCATCTAATTCCATTAAGGATTTCAATTTTGGTGATTTTGTAACCAAAGTGAATGGACTACCATAAAAATAGTAATGAAATGGTGAATTTGCCCAAACAATAATGAAGTACTCCCTTTTAAATGATTTATATTTGGCTATTGTCTTGTTATATGATTGGCCAACATATGCCATCACAAATTATTGAACATCATCATCAAGTTGAATAAACACAATTCCGAACCCTATAATAATCTGATTAATATGTAACTAAAGAGGTTGTCCCCGCATGGATTCTTGCAAAATGGGAATAGATGTGAACATGGCCTTCAACTCCTAAAATGTATATTCCTATGTTGCACCCCATATGTATGTTTGGCCATTAATTGAATCAAAAGTTTAGCAATGCTACTAAATCCTTTAACAAATCATCAATAATAGTTACACAAACCCAAAAATGATCCCAACTAACTAACATCCAATGGCTAGGGATCATGTGAAATGGCCTCAACATTAGCCTTTTGAAACCCCAATTCACATGGATAAATCATATGACCTATGTATTCTGATGTGAAAAAATTAACACTTACTAAGATGCAAATTAAAGTTATATTCTTTAAATTCATCAAGCATCTTGTGCAAATGCTACATGCGATCCCCTTGAATTAAACTAGAGATAATAATATTGTTCATGTAGCATTTGACAAAACCAAGACTCACCAACATTTGATCCATAACTTGTTGGAATTTTGTATGAGCATTCTTAAAACCAAAAGGTAAGAATTGCCATTGATATAAACAATCCTTCCCATGTGCATTTATCCCTCGAAATGTCATCTTGACCTTGTCACTTTCCTTCAATGGCAATTAACCAAAATCCAAGTCCAAAGTATTGAAAACCTTAAGTTACCCAAAAGCATCAAAGATTTTTCTAATAGGGGCATGGCATATTTGTTTAAATGGGTTTGGTTATTCACCAAATAATAATCCCCACACATGTGATGTTTAATTCAATTGTCAAAAATATTTTTCTTAATTGTCATTATTATCGTGGAAGCATACTCGCCCTTAAATAATTTTACCAAATTAACATATAATAACACTAACGTTCGAACTTGAACTAAAACTTTCTTCACCTAATTGAACTTATAAAGTCATCTAAAAATTGGAAAATATCATCCTCTAATTTGAACTTTTTATCCTTTCAACCAACTTAATTCTTTCAAGCTAAAGGAAAAACATCCAATGTGATCATGTAGTAGTCATTTTGTTTTATGAATCTCACCTCCTATAACTATTGGACCAATTTATGGCTCCCATATTTGTGCAATCACTTATACCTTAGGTTGGGATGATGGATTATCCACATTGCCCAAAAATGAGAATGTTGCCTATGATTGTTATGCACAAGATGGGCAAATGTCAATTGTCCTTGGTGGCCCCACATCCCCAACTTCCCTCCCAACACCCATACATCCCTCTTCATATTCCTAATCCCACAATTGTTAAAGATGTATAAATTGTGTTATTGTAACATCACCCCCCCTTGCATAAACAAAATTATCCCAACACAAGGTGTAACATGTGATAATTTGGGTGGATTGGGTGGGTGTGATTGGGCAAAACATCTTTGTTTTATAATAAATTAAATATCTAAGTGAGGTGTAGTTAATGTCCATAACTTGCCCCAAAATTCACCTATGAACTCCTTTGAAAATGCATTGGCATAGTCATGGTGCCAATTTGATACCTTGTGATGCATTCCTTTTCATCAACATTTGATTCCTCTGTACTGAATGAATTGTAGTCCCAAATCATCCCTGGGCCTCAATCCTAAAATGCATAAGAACACAAAAAAATTAGAATTATAGATAAGGTTATTTGTGGAAGTCCAACCTTATCCACCATTCATAATGGTGATTGATCATCATGACAATTCACACAATAATGCCTACTTGGATCCAAAATGTCATCCACCAGGCATGTGGGTGACTTAGGGATGAGCTAATGTGATTATTGGATCACTTCAGTGGTCATGTTAAACTAATTTACATCCACCGAAATCAATGGGCATGTGAATTAACTATTGCAACATTTACATGCACTAGCCCATTGATCCAAGCCTTAATATGTTTCCATCTTGCTAAAACAACTAGCCAATAATCTCCCAATGGTTGGACATTTTCTAACAAATATGTACATGGGGTACATATGTGTAAACCACAAATATTGCAAAATCCATATCAATTTCTTGAAAATGATTTTGAATTGGGGTCTAAATCTTTTTTACCTATACCAGCTTGTGAAAAACCCTAGCATGACCATCTTGAAATGATCAAATCAATTGGCCCAATCTTGATCAAATTCAGCACCTTCAACAAGCTAATGTCACTCGGTAGGGAACTGTGATAACCATATACAATCAATGTTGGCAACAAGTTGGGATAACATTATTGCAACATCATGACATGACACATGGAAGTTTGTTTAGGCTGTGAATCCCCTTCCACATAGTGATATCTCTAAACTCGGGTGCTAGATTGTAAAGCCATGGTTAAACCATAATTAATGCTTTCAAACAATTCCAAAATTCCAATAGGCACATCTTATTTTTGGTAATGTAACCGTAGTATCTAGCTTCAATCCTATTGGCCCATTATCCACGTCCATGAATAATTATGGGCTTGGTGACGATAGAACATGCCAAGCCTAATGAATGTAATGATTAGCTATTACTTACAATTCTAATCATGTACCCCGTGGTGGCATGGGATTTAATGTAAAAATTAAAATCAATGGCATTCCATTTATCCATGACATTGTGAACTCATTATTATGGGTTTCATATTGATCATGAATGTTACCCTCCAACAATTCAAACCCATGTGAAAAGGTTCAAAAATTTGGGCAACATAATTAACTTATTGGATTTTCATACTTGCCTTTAATAAATCTCATTGGGGGTGAAGCATTATTGCTAGTACTTGTCTACCATCCTAGTTGATAATATGTGATTTCTTCCTATAAATCGATGGTAACCTTTAAGGGATACAAAATCATTCCTTCAACCAATATGCAATAGGATGTGGCATGCATAATCAACGTTTGGGCTCACATTATGGTATAATTTATTAGTTTATTAGGATTAACATGAATCACAATCTCTTGGTTGGTTAGTCCCCCAACCTTTTTTGATCCACCTAGTTAAAATTTGACAATCATCGTTCGAAATTGACATTAGCCAATCCAAGACTTTCAATTGTCACCTTACCCAACATCAAAGGTTGAACACTTGAATTTAGCAAAATCCTCTAAGGTCAATATTGTTGTGCCAACACCCTCTTCAATTAAAAAACTCCCACATCATTATGCATTACCACCACACTGAAAACCAATTGTTGCCTTATCAATGGTTAAACATGTTGAGAGGTCATGAAACTTGGCCATAACTACATGTTAAAATTAGGATTCAATATATTATGTTGTAGCACTCCACCACTTGTGAGTTACAAGTAGTTAAACTTATCAACACAAACAATTGATGTTGAGAATCCATCAAAAACTAACTTCACATGCACCATTTTCTCACATTCATGAAAAATCTCCAAAATTGTATCTCCAAACAAGTTGACACTCCTCACAAATGTAAGCCTCTTTTCTAGGATTCCAATGTCATAGATGGCATTACAATCCAACTCTATATGTGAAAGATATGAATTCCAAAAAAAATTCCAATTAATTATTTGTTAATAAACAACTTTGACTTTGTTGGGTTGTTTGCCGATGAGTTGTAGAAAACAAGAATAATTGGCTTCACTGTTTGCCAAACAAATCAAAATATGACTCACTTGCAAACAAACATGAATCCAAATCTAAAACACAAAACCATGTGTAAACAAACTTCAATAAAACCTCAAAAAAATTATAAAGCAAAAAACACTATGTTTTGAAATCTCAAATCATTCACAACTTGGGATTATATCCCAAACACAAAATAGCTTGAAATTCATTCACACATGAACGCATTTCAAACTAAAACCACAATTAATTGTGCTAACCCAACTTAATTTTAACATAATTAAAACTTAATTGGGAAGTTAAACTACGCTTGCTAACATCTTACATAATGAGTTGCAAAGGTGAAACTATATATTAACCCCTAAACATTAGAAGAAGAAAAATACATTGAAAATAAGACCAAATTGATCCACTCTAATGTTTACAGGTTAACTTTCATCCACATTTGAATCATAAGGGACATCTAGTGAATGGTGCATTGGTTCACTTTGACCTCATTGGTTTACTTTAATGTGGGTTTGATATATATGTAAGTTTCAGATTGGTATCAATAATGGTATCAATACTATTATTGAATATCAAACATCTCTAGTCCTCTTTTTGGTAATACTTGACTTGATATGAAGTTGGACCCAATAGAAGTTTTTGGGAGATCAGATCAGTTTGGTAGTCAAATTTTAGATACTAGGTAGTCTGATACTCATACCAAGGAGCCATACTCCTAGCTCCCCAGCATCAATCCTACCCATGAATCTTACCTTAGAGAAAAAAATTACCATCCCTTCCTCATTCTCAAAGTTTGAAATCGTGAAATTTGATCTTTAAGTCTATTGTCTATTTTTGGAAGGCAAGGAATTGAAAGAACCTCTCTCTCTTGTTCCTTTTGAATCTCTCTTTCCAAAATGAAAAAATGATGTGTCCTAATGCCCTTTACAGGAATTGTTTATGGGTTGATGCTAGTTGCATAATTACTTTTGGACATCACTCATGACAACCAAGATGCATCATAATTCAAAGACTTCCTGAATTGTTTTTAATACCGATACATATATTATGTATATCAATGTGATATCATACTAATAATACTTATGTTGATGCCAATATCTCACCATTTCATAATCCACTCAATATATAGATCAGGCTAATTAAAAATTTGTACTGGTCCCTGGTGCTAGTTTCTAGTTCTTAATAGTATTGAATTTTTGGAAACACCTATATATAAAAGGACCAGATGACCCAATGGGTATTAAAAATAAGTAATACCAGACCAACACTGGTTCACCCTGGCTCAGGAAAAGTTGCTATCACCTGTGTTGGGACTTTGCAACAATTTCATTAGTAATATGGAAACTGTATTGTGAGCAATAGAACCCTAATCAATGGATTCAATTGTTATTCCTCACATCTATGTCTATTGGTGCTTGGTGTTTCATTGCCTTCTTTTTTGGCTATGCCTGAAATGAAGAGACTTTTGCATCCATGGAGGATTTGAGATGCAAATTCGGCTTAAACTAGGAATCGATTTGTGGGTGAAAACAAGAACTTAGCCATACTTTGTAATGTGGTTTTTCTTCATAAATTTTTGTTTTACATCCAGATTACCAAATCATGGTTTCATCATCTTTTATCATGAGACAATGAGCCTCTTATTTTATTGGACCATGCCATTAGGCAAAGACTACCCATTCCCTAGGTCTACAACAATTTAAAGCTTATAGACAGAAATAGATGATCTCCACACTCACCCACATAAAATACTTACTTGGTAACTTAGAAGTAGATTAGAAACCATATTAGAAGACTAAGTACTTTACACTTATAGCTCTAGAAGTAAGTAAGGGGAGGCAAATGATTCAATATCCCACTTATTTCAAAGATCTAGTCCAATTTTATGCATCTGATTTTATTTCATTCATGTGCAATTTTGGTATAATTGTGTATTTTAATCTTATGTTAATGAATTCAAATTATTATGCACATTATTTGAGTTATTTTGAATTTTAAACTAACATTAAAATAAATAAAATCAATGAAAAAATCATGGCATGGACATCATGTATTCTATAACTTTATTTGATTTGACACAACTTCAAGAATAGAGCTATGTAATTTGTTGTATTTTGTAAAAGATACAAGGAGCCTCCATGGATGAATTAGGGTCCCTTTCTAAAAGGAGAATTATTCTTTCTCTGGGATGAACCAAGTTTCCATGATGCCAACACAGGCTAATGAACCTTGCCATAGATCACCTGGAACTTCCAATAGTTTAAGGAATTTTTATTGTGCCACAATCTCACCACTAAACAAGCTCTTAGGTTTGTATGAATGTTGTGCGGTTTTGGGATTTTATAAACAACCTTTGCAGTGTTTTTTTTTTTTTTCCCCAAATTTGTGAGTTAGGTGGGTTGGTGATACTCTACTAGAGGACTTAGCCAAATCTGGCTACAGGTCAGAGAGGAGAGTAGAAAAGTTTAGGATTTGTCCTCTATTCATCAAGTTTATGGACAGAATCTTGCAATATCATTTCCAATAATTCAACTTATTAATACCAATATTGGCTGGTAATTTGATTTTTTTAATAATGTCTGTGCTGGTTTTTGAAAATTTTAAGAATTAAAAAGACCTCTGAGTTTCACCATTCCAGTTATTCAAAACCCTCCAAGAACCAGCACTTTTCATGAAAGAACCAACAATAGACTATTAGTTTCATAGAAGGTTATTTGATTTTTCAAGAACCACAGTTATGGAGTAGAATCAGTTTCTTGGTGTTTATTTATTTATTTATTTATATTTTGGGGGAGAGCTTAGGTGATGATCAGTGTGGGCTGGTTCTTGACTTTTACAAGAATCGTTAGGTTTGGGTTAAGAGGCTTTTTGGAGAATGGAATATCTTTTGGTTTTGGGTCTAGAAAATGTTTTCAAAAATTAAAAAATTATCAATTTCAAGGCCAGGTCAATTTATTTTGACCAATGGTTTTGGGTTCAAACAATATTTTCAAAAATTGAAACATGTTGGTTCTAGGGCCAGGTCAATTTCTTTTACCAATGGTTTTGGGTTTTTTAAATATTTTCAAAAACTAAAACATGTTGGTTGTGCAGTTGGGTCAAATTATTTTGACCAATTGTTCTGAACTAACTAGTTCAACCTTGTTGAGAACCTTCAAATTTGAGTTTAGGTCAAGGCTGATTCCAAATTATTTTGGGGATAGTGCTAATGTTGATTTCTAAATGTTTTTGATTTTTTTGGATTTTGTTGTTTCCAAAACATTCTTACCACGTTCCCTAAAGGTTCCCATGGTGTTTCCATCAAGCTCACTTAACTTCTAAACCCATATCTAAACCTATGACTGAAACCACTCACTAAACAACATGAATTGGACCTTGGTAAATAACCATTCAAAACCATCAAGGTTCTTGGTTGAGTCCAAGTCCATGTAAACCCATTGGGTCCAATTTTAAGGTTGAGCTTAGATCCATGTAAACTTGTTGAGTTTGGTTCTTGGTTGGGTTTAAGTCAACTCAACAATCCTAGCTAGTCCTTAAATTTAAGTGTGGTTCACACATAGGGGTAGTGTTAAATATTGATATCCCTATTTATTTCAAAGATGATTAGTTATCACAAAGTGAACATGAGAAAATAAGTCCTACTTACCTTGCCTACTTATCTAACCTATTGTTGTTCACTTTCTACCTAGTTATAACCCTAATGACATACTTATTTACGTTAAATTTTATTGTTGTCCAAGAGTTGCCATCAATTTTTTTCATAATTACGATGATAATATGCAGCTCCTTGGTTGAGGATCCAGTTTGAGTGACTCCAACTCTTTTCAAATCATGATCTTCACATCGCAACATCACACTCTTTCATGATGAGTTTCACACTCTGAAGAAAGTAAGCTTTTATTTTATTTGTTTTCATTTTTCCATTTTTTCTTTTGTTTGTTCAGATTTCTCTTCTTTGCTCACGCAACATTGTTTGTTTGCATATGTTTATTCCTCAATGTTATGATTTTTTCCAAATCTTTCAAGGTTGTTTCCAAAGTGCAAATGTTTAAACTTGTTCAATATTCTGATTTTTAAAAACCAATTATAGATATTTCAAATTGATTGTTGATCACAATTGTTTGTTCATAGATGTTTTAATTTGTTCAATGTTTTTTTTTCCTAGATCTCTCAAGTCTCTCATTTAGAATTGTATGTTTATTGGTGTTTAAAGTTGTTCATTGTTGTGTTTTTTTTCTATATCTTTCAAGTTGCTCAAATCTTTCAAGTTGTTTGCTCATGCTTGTTCACAACTATTGCTATTTGCAAATTTCTTTGATATTGCTCACAATTGAGCTTTGATTTTTCATTGTTTTCAATTGCACATGTGCATCCTAATTTGTAGGCAAGAAATCTTTGCATTCTTTCATCTACTTTTTGTTTCATAGCTTCCTTTTGTTTGCTTCATATATTATGTATTATGTGTGTTAAAAAGCTTGATGTTCTTCTTCAAGTTCGTGCAATGTGTTTGTTTGTTGTAGTTTGTTCTTGGCGTTCAACTTCATGCAAGATGAACTCGCTCAAGCTTGTTTTGTTGGCACATTTCATTCAATTGATGCTACAATTGCGTGAATCAATAATGATTTGTCATGAAACAAAATCCAATGTTGACATGCCATTGTAGTTTCCAAGAAATGTTATAGATACACTACAAAAATAAAGCAATCTACAAAAATTTGTTGAATTATATTGTTTTGCCTCACTTCCAATTGTCTTTCATTTACAAATCATTATTTGACTATGAACTTGGAGACTAGGTGAAAGCTTGATCAACAACTTGTTTTTCTCAATTCTTGATGACACAATATGAGGATTCTCGATGGATTGAATAGTTTAAAGTAACTTTTGATTTTGCCCACCAATTGATTCTTAAGCTAAAATCTTTTATGGAGAAAAAAAACACAAGGTATAGGTGTGTAATACTTATTAACATTCGTGTTGCATATCCTTTACAAACTCATTCATGGAACTGAGTATTTGCAATGTAGTGAAATGTTTGTTGTAGGAAATTCTACAATACATTTGGTCCTACAAAAATTTGTGTTTTTTGTGAATCATGTTTCTTGGGCAAAAATCAAGTGGCCAAAAGGAGAGGATTTGGTGCAAATCAAGGCAACATTCAAAAACTTTTGTGGTCTTCCAACAATCCATAGTGCCATGTACACATCATTCCAATCCACATTCAAAAACCAAGAGATCGTTCTATAGCTTACTATTTTTCAAACAAGTCTAAGTCCTACAACATGTAATTTCAAGCAGTAGTGCATTGCCAAAAGAAGTTCAAAGATATTTTTGTTGGGATGCTGGGATGATGGGTGATGCTCGCATTTTGCAAATTTCAAGCTTGCATTGAAAGGCTATAAATGGCAATCTACTTCAAATTGATCAAGGTGAAAGTGGCATAAAACTTTACATCATAGGCGATAAGGGTTATCCATTGTTGCCATGGTTGATGGTACCTCATAAATAGGGTAATACAATTTTGGAATCGTTGTTCAATAAAAGCATTGAGGGAGAAACATTGTAGAAAATTCGTTTGGAATTTTGAAGAAAAGTTTTAGAGAGTTATTGTTCAAACTAACTTGCATGTAGTTTTCTTACCTAATGTGATGGTCTATTGTTGAATTTTGTACAACATGATACTTGAAGGGGAAAGGTTCAAACATAGCCATTATTATGGCTCAACTAGACTTGGAGGTTAATCAAGTTTTTGTTGATCCAAGTTGTGCTTACAAAGAAGGCACTAAACATTGTATGCCTATAGAAAACGAAATTAACATTGAAATAAACTTACAAGGATTTGAGATATCAAGAATTAACCAATGCATCCTCCTAGAGCATTACCTTGGAAACAAGCCACATAGGGCACATTGAAATTTGATTGAACTATATGGACAATGTATCAAACTAAAATCCAATTACTCTATGGACATTGCTTCAAGTTGAAATATAATTGAATTGTATGCAAGTTGGGACAATGTATGGGAATGAAATCTAATTGCAATATGGCCATGGACAATGTATCACAAAATTGCAATGCCGATAGGCCTATGGAAAAATGGTTGAATTAAGAATTGTTTTGTCAAAAGCTGAAACTCCAATCAAACTTGAAAACTATGTTGTAGTCTTGCATGTAATTTGTTGTTTCATACATTAGTGTTCCTTCTTCACCTAATGATTTTGAATCAAAATTCAACAGTGGAGGCATGAGTGTTTTATCACAAATGAAAACATGGCACATGGTTGTGTTGAGGTTAGATAAAACAGTAACCATATTATGACTTGTCTTGTAAATTTTTTTGTTTTTATTTTTCAAATATTGTAACTATTCGGTGAAGGTTTGCTCACGTAACTTGTTTCAGCAATCTTCAATCTCTAACTATGTAGTGTTGAAACAATCCATGGCTTTGACCATGACTTTGTTGTTCTTGGTTGTTGTTTAGTGACAGATGAAAAACATTATATCGTTTACATTTAATTCATGTGTTTCTAGGGGTGATGGGAGTTGTTGAAAATATTTTTGTTTGTTGTTCCAACAAATTGATGAAGGTTAATTTGCAATGTTAATTACTCTCAGAAAAATCATCAAGGTTCACCACATCCACCCACATTTGTGGATTGTTGTGATTGTTGTCTAATAATTACCCATTTGGAACATAGTCATCACCTAATAGTTCTTCCATGAATGTACGTTGTGGTTTCATGGATTCTTGCTCATCATGTGCATTAGCACCTAGCATTGGTGCAATATCGTTTGAATCCCCCTCAACTTATAAATCTCTATTATGAATTGGAATGTTGATGACTTGCTTTCCTTGGAAAGCTTCAATCACATCATAATGTTATTGATTGAACTATTTCAGCAAGGTGAGTTATTGCATGAGCCTAGAACATGAGCCTAAAGCTTAAAGTTGGAACTTGAAATGGTAAAACGTTTTTTTCCTTTATACATATGCAAGTAAAACCCAAGAATTTAACTACAAAATGAATGTTATACATGTAAACTTAGAAGTAAACATGGGGATGAATGTAAGCATTTATTTTCATTATGGACGAATGATTTTTTTTCATTCATCCAATGTATGGATGAAAAATTAATTGAATTTACATGTTTATAATATATAGAACTTCCATCAAAATTGTGGATGAATTTTTTATTTTATCATTAAATTATTATCAATGAAACTCCCTCCTCCCCCAATTTTAATTAATTAGAGCTTTATGATACACAATTTAATTCTATATGATATAACATTTGTTGAATAATATAAGTTAAATTCCATTATAAATGTATTTGATGGCTATAATTTTAAATGCCATTATTCTCAATATGTCTTAATTATATTATTATGCTAACATCCACCCCATGGTTGTTGTCTATTTTTAAAAATAAAAATAAAAGTTTTTTTTCCTTTTGGGGCAAGCTGACCTAGTGTTGTCAACAACATTGGGTTTTTTCCCCTTTCCAAAGGTGTCACAACTCCCTTCAAACCTATTTATAAGTGTCATGGGTCACAACGAGGGATATTTTTTCATTCTTTTTCAAAGGTGCCATAATTTTCATCAAATCTAACTAATGTTGTTGACAACGATGGATTTTGAATGCTTCAAATATATTTAAACTACCTATTATTATTAATAACAATGATATTGATAAATTTTAATAAATTAAAATTTAGTTTCAAACACCTTAATTAATTTTCTTCAAACAACCTAATATCATAAATGACAATAGGGATTTTTTAATAATGATTTATTTTCAAGGCACCTTAATTTTTGAAGCACCCATATATATGTCATTGACTACAATTGGGAGGGGGGGGGTTAACATTCATCCCATGACAATATTTTAAAAATTGTTTAACATTGTTGATAAAATTGATTTAAATTAAAATTAATTTTTTTTTTTTTGGTCCCATCATCATATTTTCCTTATATTATCCATCATTATTAAATGACATTTAAGTTTGAGATATTAATATTTGGACAACAAATGAAAACAAATATTACTAAAATTTGATTAATAAATTTTATAATCATGGATGAATTTCATTGAATGATTTATTTACTTAATCCAATTCATAAATGAAATTCATCCATATGAAATCATTCATCTATGGACACATTCATCCATGTAGGTGGATTAAAATCACATTAAACTTTAAGCTACGAGCTCAAAGCTCCAAGCTGAGGCTTTATGCTCATGCACAAGCCATCCTTCTATTTCGACAAATGAAACTTGTTGAGCTTGTCAATCATCAAATCCCAAAAAAATTTGTTGTGGCTTGTTCCCTTGTGGTAATTTGAAATTTTCTTTTAATCAAAACTTAGCCTATCCCATTTATCCTTGCACATTTTCCCATTCTACATCATTCACATGTTTATCATTTTCTGGAGGTCATATGCAATTTCTGTCCATTGTTGTGCAATGGGGTCATTTGGGTATTTGGATCCATGAGTGCCTTTTGAGCAACATGTTCATTGTGCTTACATTTGATGAATGCAAAAACTTCGTGTTACTCCCAATTATTGTGTCATTGGTTGCACTGTCGAACTTGGATCTTCCCATTATTGATCCTCCTCTTAATTCACATCCTCTTCTTGCTACATCCATTAAAGACTAATGTGCACAACAATTATGATTGTTAGAATGGTGTGCTAATATGAAAACAAATAAAGAGATTGAAGATATTGTAACCAAGAAGATGATGAGCTGAAAACACAAAATCAACACTAAAAACAAAACAATGGTATGACCTTGATCATGCATTAGTAATTTATAATATGTAAATTGAAAGTGATAACTTACCATTGTTGTCATTAGAGGGAATCTACAAAATTTGAAGATTTCTAACATTGGTTATAAATTTACTAGGGTTCACTACTGCAATTATTTAGTGATTGAAATAGTTTGCCACGTATTGTGGTGGCCATGTTGTATACTTACCAACAAGCAATTGTGTAGTTTGGATAGTTATAACTATCAGTAATGTTACCAATGTGCCTACCCCTATGTGTGAACAATCCATTAAATCTAAAATCAAACTTAGCACTATTGCAAAACATGTCCCCATGTCATTGTACATTCCCTCTCAGCCTACCATTATCTTTTTGGCTCCAACCTTTAATAAGTAAAGGTATGTGCTTAGGTCCTACAAAAAGTATGCCGTTCTCTCTCCTATGCACATATCAAAATACCAAAAAATGAGTTAGGTCTAGGTACTTAAAAAAAATGCATGTCCTTATAAGATTTATGTAAAAATAATGAGCTCATAGAAAGTTACAAAGTCCTCCACCACTAAATTAAGGCCTTTAGTTCATGTGCAAGCCATGAGTGTGAATTTCAAATCACAATGTGTTGGAGCACATTAAAATTTGTGATAGCTAGTTATATTTGAACTCCTTATATTTTTGGGACTAGAAATTGCTAAACCCAATGATAATATAATGAAAATTTATTGTAGTTTTCCTTGCACAATTTATTTATGTAAGAAGTTCATATCTCTTGAGAGCTTGCTTGTAACTTTAAGATTTTGTGAGCATGCTTATATTTCCACAACTTGTCAATAATTTATTTTCATACCTACCTTTTCTTTTACTTTCAAATGTACTTTGCTTTCTTTTACTTCAGATCTCAACTCTATTGTATTAAGAATTAGAACCTCCAAGAAAACTTGAAATTCATCCATTACAGTTTTTTGGGGGTGAAAACATGCTTATAGTAATATTTGAGAAGAAAAAATGTTTTAGTGTTTATTCAATTGTATAATGCTTTGTTGGTTTATTTTTAATTGAGACACATTGTTTTGGTAGGAATGCCATGTATTCACTATGGGGGAATTTGGACGGGACTCTTTAAAACACTCCTAAATGTTAGGATCCATAGTTGCTCCTATGGGTATTATGTTTTAGGTCATGTTTGTGCACTCGAATATAGTCAAGATGTTAGCACAATAATTAGTTTTGTGTTGTTAAATGTGACAAGCTATCATGAATCATATCATTTGCAGCCTTGATTGTAAATCCTTTAAAACCACATTGATTCAACCTCATTGTCAAACTCTGCTAATTCGACCATTAAGTGGGTTGAAAATAGTGAATATTTGTCCTAACTTACACCCATCACCAAACACTTCATTTGCAATCTTTAAAACTGCATTAGATCACCTCATCACTGAACTCTTCCCAATGCTAAGTGAGCTATAAATAATGAACATTTTTCCTATATTATACCCATTACCGAACACAAAAAGAGACCAACCCAGGTTGGATGTTGAAAAAGTAAAACACAAATTAAAAAAACCCGGACACTCGATCATAGGTTCCACATTGAACAATGATTAGTGCAGGAGTGTTTGCTAATCGGCTCCTATTTGTATTTTCAAGGCTTTTGGTCACTGGCCCTTTGTTCAGTGATGGGTGTGCTTACCCTAGTGATCACTGTTGCCCCAATAGAGTTTTGCTTAGAATGAAATCATGAGAGTGCTCAAATGAAATTACAAATTTATAGGATGACACGGTATAATGTGATGAGGTAATTCTACTGCAAAACAAACATTTGATTGAAATAAACTTAGAAACTACACTAGGTCTCCAGTTGTCACCCAGTAATTGGTATGGTTTTCAGTTCAACACTATGTTGTATCCAAAATCCTATGATGCATTCCTTTGGGGGCAGTACCAATAAATTTGTCCTGTCGCTAGTGATGTTGGGTTTCAGTACTTAGTACTCGGTACCAAGAAGGTTGCTGAAGGACTCCAAATAATCAATACTAAAACCCAGAACATGTAAATTGCAGTTTTGGGTTTAGTATTGAGCAATGTTTTCTTGACTCTTCTGAGCTCTCCAAGTGATCAAATACTATACCCAAAACATGTGATTGGAGTTCTGGGTTAGTATTTATAATTTGATTTTCTTGGGTCTTTTGGCCATGGGAGTAAGAATTAGGCAGAACGCATGTGCATCCAAAGCTCTACTGCTGACTTTTGGTCCACAGGGATTCCTTACTCCACAGCATACAATCTGTAAGAAATTCCTGAACATTTTTCTAGAGAAATTGGGCTTTCATCACATGGAGAACTTTGGCTAAGTTTTGTTGTCAAGACTTCTTTTGTCTGTATCAGACTAAACTGACAAAGTGCTGCTTCCCACGACAAGTGGGATGCAGGCAATGCAAAGCTCAAATAGGGTGTCACAAGAGCAAACAGTTGGACTCCATTGATGGAGTCCAACTGAGGGAGCTGCAGATTTGATTTCCAGATCAGTTGTTTGAGACTGACTGCCTCCTTTTTTGCTATGTTCATCTGTTTTTCAGATTTTATCTTGATTGTGGTGTCAAAGTTGTTGCATTCTTGTGGTTCAATTAGGTTTTTGTTTATTTCAATTTCAATAGACAAGAGTTTGTGGAGCAGATCATGTGGAAGCTCCTCCTCCTGTATTGCATCTGACATGAACAAACATTTCCTATTTGCACAGGGGTATGCAAGAGACACATATGCAAGTTTTTGCAACAATGATGGGAGAGCAGTTCAGTCAAAGGGCAGTCATGGTGGCTCAGAGAAATTGGGAGCTCAGGAACTTGACAATCAAGTCAGACAAGTTTTTCCAAGAAGATGGGAGAGCAGGTCAGCCAAAGGATTATATGTTGAAGAAACATGGCTGTGGTGGTGGCTCAGTGAAACTGGGAGCTCAAGAACTTGACAACCAAATCAGGCAAGTCTTTGCAATGAAGATGGCCAGCAGTTCAGCCAAATGATTCTCTGTTGAAGAGGTGGCAGCAGTTCTGGCTCAGTGAAATTGGGAGCTCCAGAACTTGCCAATTCAATCAGGCAAGTTTTTGCAATGTGTATTGAAGACGGGAGAGCAGTTCAGCCAAAGGATTATATATGTTGAAGAAATATGGCAGTGGTGGCTCAAGAACTTGACAATCAAATCAGGCAAGTTTTTGCATTTGGAGAGCAGTTCTGTGGTGGCTCGGTAAAATTGGGAGTGCAAGAACTTGACAATCAGAGATTAGCTTTCAGATGAGATAGATTTTCACACAGACCATAAACAAATTCTTCTTTGTATTGGAATGCATGAGGAGCTTGTTGCACAGATACATACATACATAGATTATACTCATCAAGAACACTGAGATACAATCACAAGTTTCAAGAGACCTGGATCTGCTTCTTGACATGATTTTCTTTCTGTGACAAACTCGTTGTTGGCTCTACATTGAATGTCATGGTAACTTGTGTCCAAGAATTGCATAGTTGGAAGGAAGAAGAATACATCATCAAGTAGATTCAGGCAGATTTTAAGAGCTTGATGAGAAATCCCATTGCAGCATCAACCCTAACAATAGAAAGAGAGCAGCTGCAAGGATCGATTATGTAAGAAGAACCTCACTGTAAGAACATAGCCCCAGGAGACAGACAGTTCCTGCAAGCAAAACCTTTTGTGGGGGCAATTCAGTGGCAAATCTGTGTGATGATATACTGTTCTTGCTGTTGGACTTGGGCAAAACGCGCGCAATTGTGTGTGTGTGTGTGTGTGTGTGTGTTTGTTTGTTTGTGTCTGTCCTTATGCGAAAGACTGGGGATCGGCGTTGATGGCACCTTCAAGAGCCTTGAAAACCTTGATCACCATACCCTTCACATGCTCAGGAGGACCCATATCTCCCACAGGCTCGTACTGCACTTCCCAGTAAGCATCTGAGGTGCCTTGTTCCGCTCCGGAAGTGAACTTCATCATTCCGCCGAAGCTGCTGTAGCGCGGATCTCCATCCACCATTGTGTATTTCAAAGTCTTGTTCTCCTCGTCTATCACATCCATGCGCTCCTTCACTTGCTTCGCATGCCCCACAGCTGCACACACACACACACACACACAGAAACACACACTTTGAGCATTACCGCTGTTGCTTCAATTCCAGGAAATCCTCGAGAAGCAGCCACAGCAGACAAAGATGGTCACGACAATTTTTGCAAAGCACTAGAAAAATCCTCAAGTTTTGAAGCTCGGATTGCAGGAGGAGGAAAGAAGATGAAACAGAGGAGGAAGAAGCAGCAGAAGTCATCTTCCTGAGGAATCGCTTACCAGGTCCCATTGTGATGAGGCGCAGAGTACCAGGACCTCCATTCCCTTCCAGATACTCTGATTTCTGGAAATAGTCGGGCATCACTCTGGGCAACACTTCGTCCACATTCCTGCACGCCTTCCAGATCGCATCCACGGAGCATCTCAGGGGCTCCACATGCCAGAGTTTCTGCACCACCATGTTGTTGTTTGTTGTTTCCTCTCTTCTTCTTCTTCTTCTTCTTCTTCTTTCGGAGACTGTAATCTGGATGTTCTCACTCCAGGAGCTTCTAGGGACAAGGAGAACTGCAAATCAGAAGCAGGAAGTGATGAGAAACAGTAGTGGAGAGATGGCGGATAAGGAAAGCTCGTGTGCGACATCATCTTTGTAGGTGTGGAGCAATCTGCTGACCCGCGACTGCAGGAGAGCTGACCTTGCAGACCAGCAGCAACACCGAGAAGAAGAAGACGCAACATAGCTGACCTCTCTGAGTCTTCGTCTCCATTGACTCTCTTTATATTACTTCTTCCGTTTTTCTAGGCGCACATGAGGAGATCAAAAGTCAGCGGATTAGATTCTTCAAGCGTATCTTTAGGGATGCGAAATCCGCAAGGAGGCGCGCTCATCTCTCTCTCTCTCTCTCTCTCTCTCTCTCTCTACATTACATGCGTGATGGGAGGAGGAGACAAGGGAAAAATATTGTTGTCGATGGGATTGACCAAGATCCTTCTTGTGAAAGAGATTGAGGAAGAAGATCTTGATGAAGGATTGATTGTTTTTGGGTGTAGACATTTCATTTTTCTGTTAGCTTTTTGCTCTGGATCTCTGACACAACGATGGTGATCTTGTTCAAGTCTTGTTGTGGAGCCCGGTGTTTTCTATTGTTGTTTTGGAGTTTTTCTCAGCAACACTCTCATACATATGCTGCTCTTGCCCATCTCACAGTAAGTACTTCTAGCTCTTTCCTGTCACACTGTTTTAGGTTTCACAGAAAAGTCTCCAGAACAGTTGACAGTAAAGGTCCTTTTGCACATGGAGATGGAGAGAGAGGGGACAGGCACAGAGAGAGCTACCCTGTCTCTGGTGCTATATTCAACTTTGAAGTGAGAGTTGGCAAGAGCTAAATGTGTGACTTAGTGTCAACATTTACTTCTGGTGAAGAATCAAGAATCAGCTGGCAAACAGATCCTCCTAATCCTTTCCATTTAGATCTCTCTCTGGCCCAGAACAAAGTGCAGGCAACTTCTTTGTCTCTGACCGCTGTCCATGTTACAACTTACTTTGCAGGTCTCTTCTGTGCTTCTCTGAGCATCACTCTAGATGCAAGATCTCTCTCTGGCTAAGAACAAACGGCAGGCAACTGTCTTTCTCTGTGAACACTGGCCATACTACAACTTACTTTGCAGGTCTCTTCTGTGCTTCTCTGAGCTTCACTCTAGATGCAAACCATTGGGTGAATGTTTTGATACAAGCTTCTTTTGTTTTTGATTGCAAACTTGGCAAATGGTAGTTTTTATGAACAGAGATCACTATGGTAAACATGTCACATTGCACCAGGATAAGATAGAGTCGAACAGATGAGTTTTGGTAGCATGGCTGCATCAATCTTAACACAAACATCACGCTAATGTTCCTTAACCATGTAGAGCTCCAATATTGAGTAATGCATGAATCATTCTGCATGGACAATCACAGTTTTAGTGCCAAGTGCAAATTTTCCAGTATCACAGAAATTGTGTTGAGGCCTCCATTGATGTCAAATGCCCATTGTTGGCCAGCTTCTTGCATCAGACTGGTCCAGAACTATGCAGACTAGAATAATCAAAGAAGACAACACCAAGACTCTCAAACATCCACGGCATAGATGCAAACAGTGTGTTCACTGAGTCCTCTGAAGAGCTTCTCTACCAATAACATACTAACCAGAAAACTAGTCTGCTGAAGTCCTACACATCACCACAAAGGATTTGACATGCAAACAGTTGAAGAGATCTTGGAAGGGAGGGGGGGAGACAGACTTGGGTGGAGAAAAAGAAAACAATTGCATGATATGTCAGCTCCAACAAAGTTCATGCCTCACATTGGAGTACTAGATACAATAATGTGTCCATGAAAAGATATCTGCACACAGTCCTAAAAATCTAAACCAGCTCCATCACCAGCTGCATCTTCACTGCCAAATTCCAAAACAAAACAGGCTTTTGTTTTTTATCTGATGCATACTAGCTGGGCCGCAGCAGCATAGGTAGAGTCCTTCCTGCATTTTGATGATCAGCAATGAAAATCTTTTGTGCTCCCAATCAATCAAGAGGAAAAAAAAACATAAACCAGAAGACAGAAAACAAGAAGAAGCCAACACACTGAAGTTGAAGCAGCAGAGAGAGGTGTAAGTAAGGGTTTGCTCTCCTTCAGCTTCTTGCTGCTCACAACTCATGGTCGTCATCAGTCTCTCATAAACCCTGAAGAATACAGAACACTACGCTTTACCATTACCCCCAACACACTGTCATGTTAAGCATGGAAGGCACAGTTGCTCTTCCCTCTACCAACAAAGCAGGGTTGCATGAAAAAAAGATTTGAAACAAAGGAAAAAAGAAAAAAGAAAAACAAAGAAACAATGACCCAACACACTGTCATGTCGAAGAGAAGACGAAGATGCTGGAAGATGTCTGTCCTTCTGTGTTCTTCGTCCTTGCACAACACAAACACAGGGTTGCCTTGAGAACTGGTGCAGCGGAAGTGCTTCCCATTCCAGATCGGTCCAATGGTAGGGTTTGCTTTTTCAATAGATTTTGGTGTACTTTCGAGGAGGGTTGATGAGCGCCATGTCTGGCGATACCAAATGTCCCATGCTGTTGACGCGCCGCAAGCTCCGATCCACATCGCGGCTGCTGCTGGCGAGTCCTGAAGCGGACGGAGAGAAGGAAGAGAGACGTTGCAACTGTTTGTGAACTCCGTACTTTGGTTGTGACATTCCCATGATGGAAGCAGCGTTGTTGTTGTTGTTGTTCAGGGCGTTGCTCTTCACGGGCGTGCTCTGGGAATCGCAAGAAGTGGAAGACGAAAACGATAAACAAGGGAGGTCCAGAGTTTCGAGAGCCGGAGGAGGGTGACGCCACTGCGGCAAGGAGGGACTAGAAGCCATCATCAAGGTCTGCAGCAATGGTCCTGCATCCATCACCGCTTGCATAAGCTTGCCCTTCTCTGGCAGCGTGCTGAGCATCGCGTGCAAATCTGCTCCTGGCGGCTCCGGGAGAACGTGAGTGGGAATGCCTTTAAGTGACGAAACCACCGGCGATACAGTCTGAAACAAAGACGTTGTGGATGGCAAGCTCGGAAGAAGAGCGGGTGCAGAGCATAGTAGAGGTTGTGAGAATCCAGCAGCAGGAGAAGACTGAACACCAGCGATCGGTAACGATGACGACTGTTGTCGCCATGGTGATGGTTGCTGCTGAAGAACCGTTACCATGTCGGCTGCTGCCGCCGGTTGCAGTTCAGGCAAGTCGAGGACGACGGGGGGCTGCTGCTGCTGCTGAACAAACGCAACTTGTAGGTCGGATTGTAGGTCGGATTGCAGCTGCTCCTGCTGCATGTGCGACAGAAGCTGGTCGGATCCGGAGTCATGCGAGGACGGCTGATCGAAATAGTGCTGATGGTACTGTAGGGAGCTCGCGTCGGTTGCTGAGTCCAGATGAAGATGATGAATCACGTCCATTGTATCGTCCAAGTGCGCCAGATGCTCGTCCGGCAAAAGCTCCAGATGCTGTTGCAGCTTCTCCATGTCTAGCTGCTGCTGGTGTTGTTGTTCCTGCTCGGCTTCACCAGCAACTGACTGAAACATTCCGGATGACAGGCCGGAGTTGGGAAGACTGTCAGTGCGAGCTACAGATCCGTGACGTCCAGACATACTAGACGAACGTGAAAGATGACCCTGCAATCCCAACAACTGCTCCCGCGCTTCATCTCTTTCCCGCTGCGTTGCAGCCAACAGCTCCTGCAAGTGTCGCACTTGCACTTCGTGAGCTTCCGCCTCCGCCTCTGCTACCGCTCTCGCTGAATCCAGCTCCAGCGTCGCGCGCATCAGCAAATGCCTCATCTCCTCCAACCCCTGATGACCCAGAAAACACACACAAAACCCAAAAACACAAAAAAAAAATTCCTCAGCAACAAAACTACGCCCCTCACTCAAAACTCCAAACCTCAAAAAAAATAATCTCAAACACTTCCACAAAACAAATCCAACACACAAAACCACAAAAACACAGAAACAAAAACCCAAAAACAAAAACTTCCAGCAAACTCAAATCTAGATCTCATCCGCAAGCTACTGTCTATACTGTCTATACAGGGACTAAGCTCGCTACCAATACGACAATGCAATCCTCTTCGAAATCACATCCTTTGGAACTCACGACAGAAAAGCTCAGCGAATCCAATCCAGCCGCCAAGCGAGGAGCTTAAGGAACGAGAAACAGAAAGAGTGTCTTACAACGAGAAAAACTACCATCAACAAAAAGTTCCAAAAAAGCAAAATCTGCGAGTTTTCTTCCAATACTAAAGAATCCAGAAGAAGATGAAAAACACGTTACCAATGCGAGAAGGAAGAGAGGCCAAGAGAGAGAGAGGTGTTCCTGCTCACTCACCTGCTGGTGTGCATTCGTGATCTGCATCATCTGCTCGAGGGTTTAGGGTATGGTCGTCGTTAGCTGCGAAAAGCTTGCCACACTCTTTTGTGAGCAGCAGCAACTGCTGCCCATCAACCTTCGCCTCAGCTGAGGTTTTTTCATCATCCAAAGCCGACTCAGTTTGGGGGTTTAATCATCTATTGATGCTCTGGTGGGTGGATGCCGAAGATTCATCCATTAAGAAACTAACGGGGTCTGGGATTTTTTCATCCAGTAATTCTCTTATGGTTGGATGGAGGTTCATCCTTGAAGGAACTTAGTTTGGGATTTTTTTCACCCATTGTGTTGTTCTTTTGGTTGCGGTGCTGGAGGTTCATCCTTCGTGTAGTGGGTTTGGGGTTCTTACATCGATTGATGCTCTGGTGGGTGGATGCGGGAGGTTAATCCAAAATGGAACTAACTTCGTTTGGGATTTCTTCATCGAGTAATTCTGTTGTGGTCGAATGGAGGTTCATCGTTGAAGGAACTCAGTTTGGGATTTTTTCGTCCATTGATGTTCTTGTGGGCGAGGTGCTGGAGGTTCATCCTTGACATAGTCAGTTTGGGGTTTTTACACCCATTGGTGCTTTGGTGGGTGGATGCTGGAGGTTCATCCATAAATGAACTAACTCATTTAGGTTTTTTCATGCAGTAATTCTTGTGTGGGTGGATGTAGGTTCATCCATGAAGGAATTCAATTTGGGGTTTTTTCATCCATTGATACTCTGTAAGGTTGGATGCTGGAGGTTCATCCATAATGTAGTCAGTTTGGGGTTTTCTGGCTAGTGATGCTCTTGTGCTTGGATGCTGGAGGCTCATCCATAATGTAGTCAGTTTGGGGTTTTTTCATCCACTGATGTCCTGGTGGGTAGTGCTGGAGTTTCATCCATAATGGAGTCAGTTTGGGGGTTTTCATCTATTGATGCCGTGGCAGGTGGGGGCTAGAGGTTCATCCATAATGGAGTGAGTGTGAGGGTTTTTCATTCATTGATGCTCTGGTGGGTGTTGGTTCACTCCACAATAGAGTTAATTTGGACTATTTCATCGATTGATGCTCTGGTCCATTGCTGGTTCTTCACTCTGTAAAGGACTCAGTCACCATTCATTGGAAGCCTATCATGACTCAGTGGTGGATGAACCCCAACTAATAAGGTGATGTTGGGTTTCACAATGGTAATCTATCCTACAAAGGATAAGTCCTACAGGTAGGGGTAGGTGAATAGGTTAACTATTAGGGTTAACAGATACACACAGATGGTTAATGCTAGTGTTGTACAGGTATATTGGGAACAATTTGGGTATATAATACCAAGTATGTATACAGGTATGGAAGAACCCAAGGCCATTTCAACCTTATATCACTACAAGACTGCTAGGGACTTCAGGTAATACCAACCTCATACCAATTTTATACCTACCTCATACCAATTTTATACCTACCTCATATCAATTTTATACCTACCTCATATCAATTTTATACCTACCTCATATCAATTTTATACCTACCTCATACCAATTTTATACCTACCTTGTACCAAGTTTATACCTACCTCATACCAGGTAAACATCAGCCTTGGGACCACTGCCAGTCCAATATCAGTACCTGGCTTGAATGTGAAAAGGGACATACACGTATAACAACGCTTGTTAAATACATGGGTAAAAGGCTAGTGGGTTGTTTCTAGGTAGGTAGCACTAGCAGAAACTAAATTAACCACGGTGGTTAGGGCTGGAACTGGGACCCAATGGAAAAGTGTTTCCCCTGTCCACCCACCAACCATCCATCCATCATTGGTGTGCTCATAGCTATTGCTTCACTCTGGCCTTAATGTGGGTGCGGTTCTTGTCTCTTATGGAGTCAGTTTGGATTCTCATCCAAAACAAGGATGAGCGGGTGGGTGCTGCTCGTTCATCCAGGATTTAGAGAGTCATTTCAATTTTTCATCCATGTATGCCATCCTGATGGGTGCTTGTGGTTCATCCATAACAGAGTAAAAAAATTCATCCAATTGATGCAGCTCTAATTTTTGGTTCACTCCAGTATTCTTTTGAAACCACAAATTGAAAAAAAACAAACCCTGGTTCCAATGAATTTTTGTGGGAAACAAAATAGCTTTAATTCACCAGATTTTGAAAAATTAAATTAAATGTTCCAGTTTTCTCAAAAACTAACATAAATGAATAATATGAAATGTGAAATATGAAATATTCCATAAATTAAGATTCGAATGTATAACATCCGGTATGGAATTCATGGAATGATGGATGTTCTATAATTCAATATGGAATATGAACCATCCTTGTAAATTGATTGAAAATTTGGGGGTTGTCCAACAAAGAATGATCCATTCCCATCTACTTTAGAACAATTAATTGGGATAGAAAGTGGAGTAATATATGGATGGAACCAATTCGTGATTTCTTATTGTAACAACCATGTTCCATTAGAAAACAATTTGTGAAAGGTGATCTTTGATTATCACACTCGGTTTCACATTTGACATGTTATTTCAATATGATTTTAATCAAAGGAGTAAAAAATTGCCCATCACCAAATCTATGGATTTTCTTATGAGACAAGCACTTTTAAAAATTAATTAATCAAAATCATGGTTACACATGTGAGATATTTTGTCATTCTAAGATATTTATTTGTAAATTTGGCAAAGTGAAATCTCAAACTTCTATTAGATAATGTAATTCAATTTACGATGTCACACCAATTTTCGATGTATATTGAAGTATTACATGAATGCTAAGAAACAAATTGGTGAAAGGAGTTGTTTCAAAAAAATAAAATATTAATGAACTATTGAAATATGAGATACCCATTATATGCATAATAAGGTTATTGATGTGTTTACCAACAATCCCTTCACATTTTTGGCTCACTTGCTCTCTTTGTCAAGTTCATCTAATCTAAAGCAATTAGAGTGATATTAGCCTTACACTCACAACACCACTTTCAAACCATTAAAGTCACTTATTGAATTCAGAGTAAACAAGCATTATTTGGATTTCTAAACCTGCACCCATGGAGTAGTAAGTACTGGAATCGGCAGTATTTAAATTTGAAAGTTCCAACTCTGTAACTCTACAGTTTTTATGAATGATTATTTACTGAATTGGAGGTGTGAGTGGCATTAAAACAAAGGTGAAAATATTTTTTTATTGCTACAATTATTAATTACTAGTATTATTATTAAAATTATTCATTTTTGTTTTATTATTATATGTGCCCATGATGTTGGGATTCCTAGACATTTAAATGAGACATTCATCACCTATGGGATGTCATGGATGTCCCTCTTGAACCCCAAGTTCCAACATGTACTAACTAGGTAGTCAAGAGATGTCCTTCACAGCTTTGGTTGGTCATTGAAATTTTTCATAATGATTGGGCAGATTATTTTCTTAAAATCAGGTTGTCATTAGGTTATCAATATTTTTGGTAAAAACCATTGATTATGTATAAAGGTAGGTTTTCAAATACCCAATTGATAGCCTTTGATTAACATACCGGTTATATGCCAGTTATAAGGTTTATAAGTTTTTTTTTAAAATCACAAAACATTAATATGTTTTAGGATTGATAATGTAGCTGGATTATAACCAGGCCAATTGATAGCCTTTGATTAACATACCGGTTATATGCCAGTTATAAGGTTTATAAGTTTTTTTTTAAAAATCACAAAACATTAAAATGTTTTAGGATTGATAATGTAGCTGGATGATAACCAGGTCATCCAAGTAGTTATTAGATTTTGGAAATTCAATATCAGGTTATTAGTTTACTAATAACCAGGTCAATAACTGGGTCGCAACTCAAGAACCGACCAACGCAGGTACATACAAGGGACTCAGATTGCATGGTGCAACCTACCTTGCAAATTGAATCAAATCTTTCCATAGGATCTTGGAAGAGAAGCTCATTAAAAAGTTCAGCATTTATTGTTTGGAAATGCTAAGGTTGGATGAAACTTTCAAGCATTGTTGAAAATATGAGAGATGTAAGGGATGTATGAGAGCTCTCTCTTTTCTTTCTTTAGGAGTGAAAGGGTGAGACCATGTTGCCTTCCACTTGTCAAACTAGTTTGTCCTTCAAATGCAAAGGGCAATATTCTAATGAATCCTTCAATACATAGGCCACCAAGCAAGATGGATTGAGGTTAACAATCTACCATTGGAAAACAAACTCCAAATATCAAGTCTATTATAAAATCAAAACAAGTAGTAATTGTGCAGTTCTACATATCTTTCACATTGGAGCTTTCTACTTTTGATTCTCCATTCCAAGCTTGTCCAAGTTTAAAGCACTCCAAGGCTCTTTCCTGTGTATGTGAAAGCACCTCATGGTACAGAGATGCTTTCATCAATTGAATAGACCTTCTGCCATTCAAATAGAAAACCTTTCCCATATAGGCCTGCTCCTTGGGGCCTCCCCTAATTTTGGGCCTATGCTCTTGGACTATGGCCCTCAAGGCTACGACCTTCCAATTAAGGGAGGCCTTTGGGAGTAGGCCTTCGACTACATGCTGAACACTATAGAAGACTAATAAGTAAGCATAATCTCAGTGCAAATTTGGGTCCAACCCATTCTCCACCTAATAATTCATTTCTTGTGCAGATCTCTTCCAAAAATAATTTGTACCCACTAATTTCTCAGAGACATGCTCTTTGATCTGCTTCCATGCTAGATCTGCATATTTAGTCTCATGGAAAAATATTTGGAGACAAGTATGAATTCACAATTCAAGCCTAACCAATTGTTACTTCTATTAATTAGATGGCGGGTGCCTCCAAATTTAAAAATTTTTTTTTTCAATGAGCCATTTTGATTGGCCCATGAACCCTTCTTAAGTTTGTTTTAAAAAACAACAATCTATTGAAACATTGGAACCTCCACAAAATAAAAGTTCCATGTGAAGATGCAATGCCTCCCCTTTGGCCCACTATAAGTAAGAATGGGGGGACTTTGGACAAGCCATATGGGATAAAATTAAGGTGTCAAGAGAAGGCAGGGAGGACCCAATAAAAGGCCCCCCAAAAAAATAGTATTATACCTTTTTGGCTATTTCAAATAGAGTCAAGTGAGGTGAATACCTTGACCTAAATGATATTTCTCCAATTACACTTTTACCTCCATAAAATGTCCCAAAAAAATCCTTACCCTGCCCTTTTCTCCAAAAGGGGGAACAAAAACAAGTAAGCTTCCAAGTGCATTTCGGCTCCTTGAAATATGTATTCTTGACACTTATTGTGACAATTTTTGGGCTGACCTAATACCCCGTTCAAAGAGCAAGGTTACTAACTTATTCATAAACTAGTATAAACTATAAACTAGTTTTGTTTTCTACAAAATAGAATTTGGCCCTTTCAAAGAGCAAGATTATTTATTCAAAAACTAGTATAAAAACAAAGTAGTTTTGTTATTTACAAAATAGAGTTTGGGGGAGAACTGAAGCAAACCAACAAAAAATTAAGGTGTATACTTGGTCTGTGGTGGCCTGGTGCATAACCGACCAACCAGTCTGTGCCCATAGACACAACTTTATTGACCATAGAATGGGTGGGATTCTTCATAACTTGAAAAAAAAGAAGACAAGTGCTTACAAAGTGATGGGCAACATTCTACTTCTTTAAGTGTCTATTGTGAAGGCAGAAGGTGATGGACTAGTGGTATATGTGGTATACAGTATATCCTGTTTTTTTTTTTCCAATTTTGTGATGTAGCCAAAGTGCTAACTGGATATAACTTGATAATCTTAATATTGATGCTAATCTTCAAGGATAATCTTTTCCCTTAGTGGACCTCTTCTATTGTGCCACCGCCACCCTACTCCTTCCAGTCCTTTCGGATGTGGGCTCCATGCATCTTTGTGGTGTCATTTAATTTGGAAGGTCACCATCTTTGTGGTGCTTTTAGTGCCCAACACTTGGGGCATTGAGGGTAATGCCCCAATCCACCGGTGTGTTACACAGTGGAAACCACCATGGCAGAAAATAAAATTATTTTCACTCCTTTCTCGTGATACCCAGCGAGTGTCACAGGAAAAGTGGGAAAGGAGGCCAGGTATTGTTTTTTAAAAAGCAAATTGTGTGTTCCTCCGAGCATTCCATTTCCCGACATGTCTCACATTTTGCAGAGCAAAATTTTCATTAAATAAGCCACCCGGCAAATAGATTAAGAAGCTTCTGTTGGTGCTTTACAAATTCAAAATAGATCTTGTTCGTGCACAATTAGCTAGGGCCATATTTTGCAATCCCCATGTCTTTGAGAAAGGAGGGAGTGAGGGAATTTTGGGGCATGTGGGCTCCATTAGTTATATCACTCACTTTTTCTTGCTCTTTTTTGCATAGTTTTTGAATTGAAATGCTAAAAATATATAGTGCCACCAACCCTACTATGTCCCAATCACCTACCCACCGGCCACATCATGGCTCCATAATGCCTTGAAGAAGGGGTGTTGTGGTGAAAAGGTAGGAGCCAGAACTAGTGGGGTATAGACCAAAGGGTATTTCTAAAACCGTATGTGCCGTGCACATTGAAAGTCTTCCAATGTGTATTAGGGTGTCCAACTATCAAGAAAAGTTGTTGAATGCGCACGAACATTATGTGCTTTTGTGCACAATGACTACTATGTCCTACCATGCACAATGACTATGTCCTACCGTGCACAACACCGTGTTAGTTAATAATAAAAGAGCATTCCCACCCAACAAATTTACATTTCTTTGGATGATGTCTTGAAGGATGGATGAGAAGGAATGTGAGATATAACCAGTGTTGGCATGTTCGTTTCTTCCCCATAACTGGCTGGGTTGGTTATTTTGTTGTTTTTATTATTTTGGGACCACAAGAGGTATCAACCAGTGTTGGGCAGTTCTTGGACTTTTTAGAATAACCTCTGGTTCTGGTTTTGCATCAACCATTAAGGATGTTTTCAAGTCTGGGGAGATAATAAGATTTTTAATAACCTTGGGCAGGATCCGGATACATATCACTAGGGATAGGTTATGGTTTTAGTTGGGTTTTTGCAAAATATCAAAAGGGTGCTCTGGTTCAAATCTAGGTTGTCAATTATCAAATGGTTCTAGATCTGGGTTTTTTTAATTATAAAACTTTTTTCAATTCCCAGTTGGTGATTTTTTTTAGGTAGGTTGATTAGTGGTTAGGTTGGGAGAGGATCCAGGCGGTCCTTGTTAGATTCCAATTCAAATAAACTTCATTAGTTATTTGGAGTTGGGTGGACAACAACAAAATCATTCTCGTTATGTTGTTGAAAGAGTTGAAAGAACACTGGTTTTGTGATAAACTTTTGGAAACAAGCACACATGCCAAAGAAAACAATGCTACAAACATGAGATAATTATATTGTGAAAAAATGAAAAAAATTCATTGCAATCTACAGCCTAGATAGAGACTGTAAACTTATGTGTTCAAAGTTCAAAACATGTGTAATGCCCCAAAACCAAGGTTTGAAGGTTAAAATGCTAACATTTGAAAAAAATGGTAATAATTTCAAGGTTAAAATGTTATTGGACAACAACATCTCCATTTGCCAAGTTCATTAAACATTAGTTTCCTTAAACTTACAAAACACAACCAAAAACTTCAAAAGAAAGTATGGTGAGGCATCTTGGATCAAATAGTCCCTTAGTGTGACTATAGACATAGAATTATAAAATTTCTACATTAAAAATTAGGTTTTTGAGGATTTAAGTGAAAAACTTTGTATTTCTTTTTGGATGACAAAACAAATTATGGCAATAAGTGCATTAGACAATAGTCAATAGCCTTGGCTTTGGTTAACAATGCATTGGTTGACGACAAACCTTAGTGTAGTAAAAAGGGTTTGGGCTGCTACCCAAGCTTACGAACTTGGAACACACCTTTGAAATGTCATAGATTGTTGTTGTGCATAGTAATAAGAAATTTGATTTTTTAATTCCAATGTTAATTGGAATAAAATGACCTTTGAAACAAATTGTGTGTTGATTATAATTTTTAACTTGCATGGACATATGCCAATATCCAAGCAAGATTTTTTCCATTCTTGTCATCCCTTCCCACTTTTTTTTGTCCAAGTAATTGTCTTTTTAAAAAATAAATTGACACTCTTTCATGAAAATTAACATTAAACCAACAAAAATTTGGTGTCATAAGTTGCATATTGGCAACATTTTGACATGGCATGCCCCCAACAATTTCTTGTAAAAGGTTCTACCAATCCTAACACCTCATAGAAAACAACACAAGTTAAAACAATGATCATAATTGGAAGACTATTACATTCATATTTGATATATGCAATATTCTTTACATTTAACCCATGTGTTTGTAATGATGGATTCACTTGTAGGGCCATGGCAACCCCATAGGTGTTTATTGTTTCAAACAAGCCCAATGGTTACATGATAAGGTTCTAATTAATGGTTCAAAAAATGAACAATCAAAACAAAAATGTCAATTATTCCTTTTAACATTTATAAATCAAAACTCACTGTGATAGTGTAAAAAATTCAAGAAAATTGTGCAATTAATTTCTCTTCATTTTTTCAATCAACTTTAGCAAAGTTTTCTACATAAGTGTCACAAACACCACCATCACCCGTCATTTGCATCATTGCTTGCACCAACATAATCGTTTGCATCATCGTTTTCAGTTAACTTCTAATTTACTATTAGTTAATAAGTTTTTCAAGAAATTTTTTTGGTCGATGCACACATTGAAGCTATATATAGAAGCTTCCTTGAATTAAGTCCCCAATGGGGTATAATTTAAAGTAACCTTTAGTTAAGTTTTAATTGATTTTTAGTTCATTATTTGTTGAGAAGCTTCTCAAAAAGTTTCCTTGGTCAGTGCATACATGGAAGCCTTTATAGAAGCTTCCTTGAGCTAAGTCCCCAGTGGAATATAAATAAGGGTAGAACCTCCCATTACCTTTAATTTGTTCAACATAAATTTTGAGTACACTTTCTTATCATAACCTTTGTTTTCGTACGTTATTAGAATAAATTTTTACTTGAATCATCTTCTAACATACACTGTGTTTTTGCCTTGCATTTTTGTGTTTCCAATCTTGGATTAGATTTAGGCTTGCATTTCTTGTGAATTTTTTTTCTTGATGTGTCCTTGGTTTAATTCCTATTTTTTTAGTTTTTTGTGCCTATGAAAATAAAGGTACACATTGATGGAAACCTAACATGAAGATTCTACTTCACAATTAATCTTTGAAAAAATGGCAATTCTATAAAAAAACAAAGGCACCAATTCATGAGCAGTAAATAGGACCAAATCTTCTACAAATTGTTTTTGATGATCATCATCTTTAAAGTAAGGAACAACATTGTTAAGGGTAGACCTATGTTGTCCCTATTGGATAGATTAAACAAAAGTGGAATATCAATGTCTAACATGGTGGACAAAAAAGTAACAAGACAAAATAGGTGAATTGATTAAGATTCATGAGGAGTTTTGAATTGAACCTTGTGGCCAAAACCTAGGGAGGATTTTTAGAAATTTTTGTCGATGGTTGAACATTGGAACATTATGAAGATCATGATGAAGAAAAAAAGAACATATAATATGTTTTTAGAAAGAAAAGCTCATGTTAAAGCTATAAATCAATTTTGATAAAGAAAAACCTTGATATTACAATGTAATTATGTTTCATGTATTCTATTTTGCCCAATATGATATGGGTTGATTCTACTTTCAAATCACTATAAAAGTAGTAAATCTATAGATTTGAATTTTGTAATGTATTTTGTATTGAATTTTACTTTTAATTTATGTAATTGATGTTATGTAAACTCTATATGGTTAAAAACATATGTTAAGTACAAATTGTAGAATAAAAAAATGTTAAAATGTTAGCATTTACCAAAAAATGAAATAATATTAAATAGGGAGGAACCAAACCTTTTTTTTTTATCATTGATATTCATGTGATCATTGTTGAATTGGATTTGATTCTAGAATTGCAATTGGTGCATAAAATTCCCATGCAATATCTAATGTTTTCCTTTCCAAAAGTCATGTTGTTTTGCCAATAATGAACATGGCAATGCATCTATCATTGGGGAAGATATATTTGTAATGTTAAGAACATAATCACATCCAATTAAAGGTGATGTTATAGCAAAACCACAACATTCCTTATCAATTGAAATGTTGACCATGTTGTGAAGTTAATTTTCAACTTTTTTCACCTTCTCAACCATTAAATCTTTCAAAATTAATAAAGACAATGAGACCCTAATTATTCAACAAATTAAAAAATGTTGAATGACAACTATAAACAAAAAAATTGGAGATAGAAGACATACCTAAATAATGAACACTTGACAAAATGAATGGCAAGTAGACTAGAACATTTAAAGGATGAGCATAAACTAAAAAGCCTTTGCAATAACAAAGAAAACCAAAATGCAACAACAACAATGAACACACTCGAATGATGAGTAGCCGCTTAAGTGATGAAGAACAACTAAAACATTTGAGTGTTGAATACCATGACCTAAAAGGAAACCAAATAAAAAAAAATAACCGAATAAAAAAGAACCCCACAATGGTAAATGCATGTGAGTGATGAAGAACAACTATAGCACTTGAATGACAAACAACCAAAATGATGAATAACAAAAACATACTTGAACAATGAACAATGGTGAATGACTAAACATGACAACCAATGTCTAACAATTAAACATGATGAACAATAATGAATAATTGACTTGATGAACAACAATGAAGGTTCAAAAAACTTATTGCAACTCCTATGGACCGACAAGCCATGAAGGTAGCTATGTTGTTGAAACATGGCACAATTGATAAGGAATAAGTCGAAGCCAAGTTGGATTCGATTAAGTAAGAACCCAAGCAATGGGTTCAAACATATTATGATCAAATGGAAAAATTGTTTGCAAGAGGCAAACTTGAAGATGCCGAACAATGTAGGAGATTTTTGTCTGTCCTACTTGAGACCTAAAATCAAAAAATTGTGTGTGATGCAGGATCATGTCGACTTGGAAGCTTTGTTTAGTGCTACATTAGAAGTTGAACGAATGTTGGCAAAACTTAGTGAGACACCACTTGAGATGCTAAAAGAAAAACATGAAAAAAATATGACAGTTGGAAAAACTATGATGGAAAAACAAGTGCAGTTGTTGAATGAATCTCTGATTAATTTATTGAAGATGTAAACAAAGATCTAGACCAAATCTAGGTCAACTTCTATGGCTTTTACAAGTTTCAATGGATGCTAGATTTGTAAAACAAAAGACCATTTCACCACTAAATGTCCAAAATACGATACCTTCAAACCAAAGTGTTTGAAATGTGGGGGGCTACATAGCACGGAAAATTGTGGGTTGAGGTGTGGAGGTCTAGGGCATTCCAAAGGACGTTGTTGGAAGAAGAAGGATCTTAAAACATGTGCAACTATAATTAACTACCTGGAAGTGCTAATAGATGATGAAGAAGATATCCATAACCAATTAGATAAGATTTGTGGAAACAATCATGACCTATTTTCACACATTAGGGTACCAAGGTGAAGGATTCCTATGGAAGCAAACACAAAAGAACGTGAAGGTACTAATGTGGCAAAAGGTGATTTGGCTCTAAAGAAGGATGTGGGAATCGGTTTGGAGAAGGAATATGCAGTAAGATCTAAAATTTTAACACATTTCATTAAGGGTAAAATACCTTTTACACCTATGGAGACCATCTTAACCATTCCAAGACAACTGGAGTATTTGGAAGGGTTGGTCAAATTAGCAAGGAGGCGTAAAAATGAGAAGCACAAGACTGTTCCAACAAATGTAGTGACTTAGCAATTACCCACTATACATTGTATTAACATCAATAAAAACCACATGAATAAAACACTACACTTATTTGTAGGAATCAACAACTACATTGTGGAAAGGCTGGTTGATATTGGGGCATTAATGTCTGTGTTGGTAATTGCTACAGTAAAGGAGTTGGGAATCATGCAATTGGTAATTGGATTTGAGTCCTATAAAACCGCCTCATGTGTGGTGACACAAACACTTGGAAGAATTGAGGGTTTACCTATTTGGATTGGAGAAATCAATTATAACATGGTTTTTATGGGTGTTGACACAAATAATTACAATGTGTATTGGGACTTGATTTCTTAATCAAGATTGGTGCAATTGTGGATATTGAAAGAGGTTTGATTCAGGTCCAATAGGGTCCTAGGTTTGATGTGCATGTACTTCCACTTAACATGGTTAATATGTTATAGTTGGTTGTGGAACAATCAAACCATTCTAAAAGATCCACTAACTAGGTAATTCTTGAGTTATCCCATCTGAGCATAACTAACAAGATGGAATAGATGGAACCAATTCATGATTTTGGAAGCTTGGAAAAAACAATGGAGTTCAAGTCTTGGATGGAAACCAATCCAAATATGACTTTGAATCTAAGTCTAGTTCCAATGAAGGGCAATGATTAACCTAATGACAGAAGACAAAAGGTTGCAACTAATTATGCAAGAATAACATGAAATGTTACAAAACTCAGAGATTAGGGATTAAATGACCTAATTAGGTTATAAATTTGGTGATGGAATAACATGCTAATGAATTCATGAATGAGGCAGTCCTTAAGGAGGATGACTATGAAGATTGGTTGAAATGGGTAGCCCATAAAGAACAATAGAACATGTGTCAATTTAAAGGATCCAAGGACATGAAGATGCCATCTATGTTCCAATTGGGATATGTCAATAATGAGCAATAAGGTATCAAATCCTAACAATGTCGATGAAGGAAGATGGGAATGGATCAAGAGATTGATCAAGGTGGATCCTAATCTACATCAGGACAAGCTAATGAACTTTGGCAAGTTCTAAAGACTTATGTAGACATATTTGTATGGCAGAAAGGGGAATTAGGGTGTTGTATTGTTGGTGAGCATATGATTGATACCCAAGGTCTACCACCTTGTCATATTAACCCCAACAAGTTGTCTTTTTAGGAGGAAACAAAAGTGAACTGACAAATCCAGGTGTTGGTAAAGTTAGGAAAAATGTGGGCCAATTCATTAGAATACACTTACAAAGTCACATTGCCTATGAAAAAGGATGGCAACAAGCGTTTTTGTGGTGATTATCAACCATTGAACACTCAAACTCGAAGGGATGCATGCCCTATGCCATTAATTGATGATGTTTTGAGCCAAATGAGCTTTGCAGAATGGTTCACAACTTTGGATTTGCATAGTGGTTTTTGGCAGATTAGGATGAATCATGATGATGTAAAAAAACAACATTCATCACCAATACATGTTTGTATGAATGGATTCTAATGCCATTTGGGTTAAAAAACGCAACTAGCATTCACTAAAAGAAAAAAACCAATATGTGACCAATGCATTTACAACTACTTATGTCTATTTAGTTTTTACAACTTTTTGCCTTCTTCAACTAACATGACATTAACCAAGTCACCTGTGACTCATATGCGACTAAATGGTTTACATCTATGTATGCATTCGAATTATCATCCAAGAGTAGCCATTTAAAATCCCATTCATTGCAAGTGAAATGGTGTTTAATAGCATTCGACATATGTCTATATACATTAATTACAATAATAATTTGATTTATGATCAAATTTAATATTCATAACTTTTAATTTATATTTCAAATTAGTATTCATAATATTCATAATATGTTTATTATAATTAAAATCATTGATATGATTATTGATGAACACCATAACATCTTTTGGTGAGTAACAAATTATAATGGAAAGATAACAAAAACAAAGCAAGAGCAATGGAGAGAACACTTGTAAAAGAAAAATGGAAAATTTTATGATAAAAAATGATGGAGAACGAAAGGTATTAAAAAAAAATGAGAGATGAACCAAAAATCCAAAAGATGATGGAAATTGGAAATGTTTCAAGATTGGTGCGATGGCAATGGACACGAGATAATTCACTCAAAACCTTGACCCTTATGCCCTAAACAAAAATCAAAACCAAGATTCTAAATTTGTTTAATTCAATTTTATATTAAACCTTATTCTAAAATTGACCCGACAAATAAGGTTTAAATTTTTGAAAGCTAAGACCAACCTAATGGGTTTGGTTTCCCCCTTGAGCAAATAACAACCAAGTGGTAGGTTCTTAACCTAGTTCCCTTTACCTTCAACTTTGGTGGGTCCAATTTTTCTTCAGTTCCTAACCTTCTCCTAGGCTTCAATTCAAGTCCTTGGAATCAAAACTAAAACCATCAACAATTCTTACCCACCAAAACGACTATACTTGCTCAACATTAATATCAAATTACTTCATTACTTTTTGGTAATTACTAATTACCACAACTTTTGCATAAATGTCAATTCTAAAATACCCGTCTTGAAAATTATTATTATACTCTTTAAGTAAAGTAGGTTATATGATTTTTTTTTAAATCTGTTATTTTTCTTAAACATGTTTAGGGTTTTAGGATTGATTATCTTGTTCATAGGTCATTATATTTTTAAAATTCAATACCCAACCCATAAAAGTCTTGGCAATTCATTGAATGGCATGTACCAAGTGGGTAAGTTATCTATTGGTTTTCAAAAGAAATAATAACTAATTGATAGGCTATCAATAATTGGGTTGATAACTAAGTATTTTCTTAGTAACTAACCAACATTGGTTATGACCAGTGTTCGTTTGGTTTGTGCCTTATAACAACAATCCTATCAATTGATGTTGGCCGGTAATTGAGAAAATGCATGGTTATCAACTTGATTATCTGATAACATATTAATTAGTTGCTGAATTTTTTTAGTTTTCTTATTTTGGCACAAATGAAAGAATTGGATATTGATTCTCAGATTATAAGAACCTATGAGGATGATTGGAATTCCATCCATGTAAGTTATAACTTCTAAAACTTTAAACATGTTTATGACAAAAGAACAAAATAAAAAACCATATTTATAACCCACCCTACTTAAATATATAACTATCAATTCTCAAGGTGAATAATTGTTGACTGACCCTTGTGCATAACTGATGGTTATTATCAACAAAATAATTGAAAAGATTGACAACTGATGGTCTTACTTTGACAATGAAATCGATAACTAGCAGTTCTAAATTTTTAATACATGGTTGGTTATGAATAAAAGGAAATAACTAGCCAACATTAGTATCAACTGTAGAGTCTGATATGAAAGACTAGACTAACCCCTTGTTTGTAGAGTGATGAAAAGGTGGGAGCCACAACCCACAATTGGTGGGGTACGAATAAATTGTATTTATAAACCCTTATGTGCCATTCATATTATAAGGCTTCCAACATGTTTTTGGGTGAACAACTACTGGTGTACCTTGGCAATTTCAACATTAATTAAATTCTTCGTAAAAGCCTTAAAGTTTTCAAAATGTACTTTTCCCAAAGAACACCATTTTTAAAAGAAAAGTAGAGAATATTTTGGAAGATCTAGGAAGATTCAATTTTTCAACATGAAAAATTCAAATTAATTATTCAACAGACATGTGTTGAAGCTCCTAGTTAGTCCAAGAGAAGTTGTCAAATGTGCACTAAAATTATGTCCATATTGGGAACAAAAGAAAAACATCAACCCAACATCAATGAAAGGCCTATTGACTACTACAACAGTACCAATATTCACATTATACCAATTAATATATCTATATATTAGCTTAACATTTCTATAATGATACCAATGCATTTCATCAATTCATAATGCAAGGGTTACTCAAATCAAACTGGTATGTAATTTCCATAAGTTCTTTGGGACAAATTTCCTTGCACTGTGTTTCATTTTTGTAGACAACTATATATATATATATATATCAACAGGCCTCCTTAAGTTCGAAAATCGCACGAATGTACGATTCAGATGTTTTTTCAGGCACATGCTGCCCCTATAGGCGTGCAATTTGTGCACTAGTATATTAACTATGGGTTAAGGTTCTCCCTAATCTTATTATTAACCACTGCTACTGGAGATAATAAGCGGCAGTCAGTCTTCTTCTACAACTAATAACAACTAATAACCAACAACGGAAGAGGAAGAAGACAAGACAACGAGGTGCTAATTTCCTTCTTGGAGTGCCATCTCGTTGAAGGTTTGTCGCACTTCTCAAGCTGCCTCGAGTGCAATATGCCTTCCAGAGAGAAACTTGTGAGTGCAGAACGATGATCATCCTTCTCGTAGTTGATGGTCGAGAAATCAACCTCCACAGTCGTTGTTCCATGCATAACGCTAGCCAAACCGGCTGCAAAGCAAAGCATGTAGGGGAAACGATTACTGAGTGGCCGCCATGCTTTCCCAAAATTAGAGTCTTCACTTCCTTTCATCAGGGCTGCCTTGAGGTTTGAGTCTCGGGATATCAATCGCACAAGCTGCTCAAACTCGTTGGTGACGATTTCCTCGACAATAGTTCCCGGAAAAGAATGCCTCAGCCTCTCCTCGTGTTCAAACTGTAACTCCGTAAACTTGATAGTTGAAAGTCCCGCGATCTCAGTACTGGAGGAGTAGCGTCGGTTTTCTCTCAGTTTCTTACGTCACGCTCAGCAACTATAGTGGCGACTGAGTACATAGCTTGAACATAGACTCGAGAAACATCCCTAGTGACCTCTTCCAAATCATCAGCTGGGAGTCGATTTGCCATGGTCCATGAATCATTAAATTGATCGCCAAGACATTTCGAATCCTACAATTTGTTACATAAATCTATGTGTACGAAAATAGGTGAATCGCGGATTTCCTAAATGCGTGCAATGCACGCAAAAAGAGGCCCGTGCACGAATCTAAGGAGGTATGTATATCAATACCAAACTAGTACATAATATACCATAGCAACACTTGTTATATCCAATGTTGTTTAATTCTTGGTTTTGAAAAAAATCTCATGTTTCAGTTCTTGCTGATTGTTTTATTTGGTAGAACCTTCAAGGTATGTTTGAGAATGGTTCTTTAAATACCAAAAAAAAAATGAAAAAAAAAAAAAGCTCAATTTGATTTGGTTCCATCTACAGAATGTAGGAATTTGACAAGCCTTTGCCTTTCACATTGACTTTGGCTAGTTGCCTTTCATTTGATGTGCAACTTCAAATAATGCTTTTTACATGATAAGCTATAAAAAGTAAATTTTTCACATGAAAATTATACAAATGAACTCAAATCATCCATGAGTAAAGTGAACAATGAATGAATTGCAAGGGAAAATTGTATTTGAATTCAATTCTTGAATATAATTTCAACAAAAGCACTAATTGGTATAAAACTTCAAAAGAAAAATCTTATTTTGCTACAAAAAAGTCCATATCCATTCTTGTGGTATTCATTCAATACTAACACATCATCGTGAGATGAAAATATTTCAATTAATTATATATGTGAAGAAATACTAACAATTCCCATTGTTATAATGGATTATAACATGTGCAAAATCGAAATTGTTTATGTTTAGTTATAACAATGTAAATTTATATGTACAAACTAAAATTGCAAAGAACAATTTCATGATTGTATTAAAAAAACACAATGTTCACCTATAGTCCAACAATATAGTTAAATCTTTGTTGTTCCACCAAATGTCAAAAATTGTTCTTGAATTCATATTATCAACTTCAATCCCACACAATGACAAGTGCATAAAAGCATCCAATGTGTCCAAAATCTCAAATGTGATTGAAAATGACTATTATAGCATTTTGTTTGAAAAATCCTCGTTCACATATGGATGTACTTGTCAAAATGACAATTAATTTTTACTGTAGGTTCATTAATGAATGGCCAATTCATATGCCAATGATTTATATGCCCACAAACACACCATGACTCAAACATGTTCAAGCATGCCTTTGTTCTCACATTCATGTCTCAAATTTTTGAAAATTTAAAAATATTAACCTTGCAAAAAATAACATTGGCTTATGAAATCATGAACATCACCATCAACCTATATAACAAGTAGGTTGTCATCATATATTGGTTGTTATCACCATCATCATCAAGATAATGTTTAGGATCAAGTAATTTTGCATAAAAAATCAACAAGTTGAGAAATCATTTGTTTAAACTATTTATAATTTCTTACAAATAGTCTCCAACCATTTTTTCATCTTTTCCAACAAATCAAGTTGATCAAATATGCGTGTGTGGTGCATGTAATGCATTGTACTATACCCTCTTCTCAATCATCTTAAAGAACTCTCATATAAAAGTAATAATGAACGGGGCCAAGGTTATTGGCACCATGTGCAAAGTTATTGAGATTTAAAATTTTACTTAACACATAAATGGTTGTGTCCAAAGAGGAGCTAATGATAGAAATGTCCATATTTTCACGCATGTGACATCTTTTCATTTTTGCCTTTCATTATGATAGGCAAATTTTTAAAAGTGCCTTCCATTCGACATGCAATATTTTTTTGGTCTTTCTTTGCCATCAAAATGCATGTGACATGCAATGATTATAAACCTTTGATTTAGTTATCCAACATATAGTTAGTACACAAATTGCCTAACTTTATTTATACCAGTGTTGTGTTTGTAAATATCGATAAATGTATATATGGTATGTATGTAAGTCTCATGTAAATGTAAATCATTTATGCTTACATGTTTGAACTTTTTACATTTACACTTACATTGTTGCCATGTATATATGTGTTCATTCACATTTACACGAAACCAATGTAAATATGTGTCAAATAAACTTACATGGCCCTATGAAATGTATTGGGGTGTGTAAATGTATATACTATATACCCTTAATGACCATACCTTCTTGCAAATCAATATTAATTAATTGTGAGTGCATCCCAAAGTTTTTTTTTTTTTTTTGTTGTAGTGGGCCACTTTGATTGACCCTTCACAAAAAAATCATGATACTTTGATACTCTACAAACATTAACATTCTATCAATATGGGACCATAGTGGTGCTATTCCAAGGAATATCTTGAATGCACATTTTGTCCCACCTCATTGCGTGAGTAAAACTTTTATTCTTAATTTTTTTCATTGCCATTTTTGGCTTAAACTTTCACAAGAGCTTAGGTACTTATTGTGATCCATATTAATTAATTAAATTAATTGTGATGTGTCCCAAAACACAAATGTTTTGATGGGTTTTTGGCATTGCATTGTAAGGTAGGGATATTGCGTTGAGAATTATAAGAGAGTATAGTAGCTTCAAGGGATTTTGCCTCCTAGAAACTAGGTGAGATGATTCATCCTAATTTGTTTGTAAAAATATTCACATTCATCTTTTGACATTTTGTTTTTTCTAACCCTTCCTCAAATGTGCACTCAACCCCAAGTGACTAAACCCACAAAACTAAATATGAAATTATTTTTTTCAAAAATGTTTATGGCACCTATCATACACAAAAATTAATGTAATTCTTTCAAAATGTGACAATGTGATTGAAAACATTTGAATGCACATGTCATGATGAGTTTTTTTTTTTTGGTTTGAAAATTTTTATAAATATGAAAAATATATATGAAAAGAGAATATTTGATTTTTTTGAGAAAAAAATCAGTAGATCTGGAAAAATAAAAATCTTATTATGAAATTTCCCTATGTGTTTTGGTCTACTATCAAAATTTTATATGTTAGACCAAAACATTCAATAATGTGTGTTATACACAATGGCCATGCAATTAATTTAATATCAAAAATTGATTATTATGATAAATTGGTTATAGCTAGGGGAAATGTTTTTTAAAGAAACATTATTTTAATGTACATCATGTTATTGTAAAAGAAAACACTTAAATTATTTTTTTCATTTTTAAAATTAGTTATGAGGAACCCAAAAGGGATCTCACATTAAATGATGACATGTTCTAGGAACCTATTAAAACATTTAGAAATTTGTTACCAAACCAAAACCAATAGGGAAATGTCACAACATGATTTTAATTTTTTTGCAAATCTAATGACTTTTTTCTCCCAAAATAAAAAGACCAAATATTCTCTTTCAAACAAAAAAAAAGAAGTTTTCATGGCATGTTTAATTGAATGTTTTCAATCACATTCTCGCATTTAGAAAGTATTACATAAATTCTTGCGTATGATGGGTGCCATAACCATTTTTGGAGAAAGTATTTTCATATTTAGTTTTGTGGTTATGGATTGGTGACAAAGTCAATTGGGCTGGGTGTACATTTGAGGAGTTGGCGAAGAAAACAAAATGTCAAAAGATGAATGTGAATTTTTTGCAACCAAATTAAAATGAATCATCTCACCTAGTTGATAGGGGGCAAAATCCCTTGAAGTTACTATACTCTATAATTATTTTCAACATAATATATTTTAAAAATTTGATATTGAGAGGAAAAATTGAATTGTTGACAAGTTCATTGTTTTTTATTACATAGTCACAAGGATGTAGAAGGTTCATTACTTGTTGTAAAATGGTGAATCATGTACAACTCTAGCTTTTCAATTTTATTTTTTGTTATTGTTGAAGTTTTTTCTTGATGATAGAAGACTTGCTTTCAGTTAATTTTCTTGTAAAAAGGTGGAATTTCATTTATTGCAAGTAGACACAACCTCACTTTCAATTTATTGTCATGAATTGGTGTAACATAGGTTTATTCTTGGTAGTAAGTTTCATCCTTATTGAATATATTGCAAACGTATCTTAAGGTTCAAAGGTGTTCCATTTAATTTGTAGATGAATCCATGTAACATGCTTGGGAAAGGTTTGTTATGCCCAAATTTTTAAGCACACCATGTTGCTGGTTTTTATGATTTTTCTAGCTCAATATCAGAATAATGGTGTGATTATAACTAAAGTAGGTTGGTCAAAGAGAAACAACATGGGATTGACTTTTGCAATTGGCACAACATTTGTTTTGTTACTTTACATGTTTTTTTGAGCATTATGTCTGCAATTAGATGAATAACTTATGGTGGGTGGACAACAAAAAATCTTGTGGAGGATTTGTTTGGTGATTTTGAGTATGAGGTACAAGTTCCATATATCATGTATTGTAATGTTGCACATGAAGTCAATGGCATTTGGTTCTACAACCCACGCTAGTGTGATAAGGTGGCCAAGCTTTTTCGCACTCCCTTTTTGTCCTTTTAGTCTAGATGCCCGATCTCATCCTATTCAAAATTACAATTCTAACATAGCATCATATAACAAGATTTGCATTTGTTATGTGACCTTGTCACCACCTAGGATGTTTTGTAGACATGAATGAAGGATTTGTGGCTGTGAAAATGATATGTTTACTTCAATTAGTTTTCTTGGTGTCTATTTGTAGGACCTCTTTTCTATCTACAAATTTGTGGTGGTAGGGATTTCATAGATATTCTTTTAGAATATGTGATATGGAACTATTCTGGAGCTTCACTTGTTTGTTGTGCTTTTGTGTAAGATTTTGTCAACCTTTTCCAAGAAGCCTAAAAATATATATATATTCTCCTCATAATGTGTTTTCTCTTTCCTTTTTTTGTTGCTTTCATTTGGGTATGGGATCCATCAAATGCAACTTAACATATTCCTTTCGTGTTCAATGTATACAAATGTTTCATGAGTTCATCATGCTAAGATCTTTTAGCACACACCGGATGCACCATGTTTTTTTTCCCCCACAAAACAAACATACATTTTCTAGGTGATAGTTTCAACCTTTACATAAAATGACATTGCAAATGTTTATTATGTAGAAAGCAAACCTTTAATGTGGTTCATTTGTTGCATGGATTTTTGGACCTGTGTTTAATTTAACATTTTCATGTGGATGCAACTCAGAGTATCAAGAGTTGAAGTGAATGGCAAACATGTTAGAAGGTGCACTTGAAACACCTATAGGAGCTTTATTTTCTATGACTGAAGGCACTTATGAACCTCTTGAGCGTTTTTTTTATGTATGTTTTGTCATTTTTGCTTGAACACTTAGATGATAATAGATGTGTTATGTAAACTTTATGTTAAATTGATGGCATCCTTGATGATTAAAAGGCAAGGGCCAAACAATGTTTTCTCTCATTCTCTATCTATTTGGTTGTGTCTTTTGCAGTTATGGTTTCACTAATGTATTGAGAACTAATTTTAAGATGTTTGGAAATATAATGTAGGGCATATTAACACCCCAAATATAATATTGACAATTTTTCCACGACCTATTGCAATAGCTCTTATGTTACCAAACCACACAACATTAGTTGCCTCCACCATTGTTCCTATGCCAATTCCTACATTCACAACATCATTACCACATACATCCCTAGCACCTCCTTTGTGTGTGGATACTCCAAATGTTAGCAACCCAATGCGGACAATTCTTATAACACCAACTTTCTTCACTCCTCTACCTTGTAGTTCAACTTCAACTGCCCCTCCATTGCCCACTTCAACCTTGCAATTACAATCTACACCCCATGGTGCTCCTTTGCTTCAACCTTTCCCACCACCCATTAATCTTCCTCCTTCCCTTGCAACACCCATGTCACACAATGGACCCATTGCAAGAGAGGGCGTCCATGAAGCATTCAATTGTTTATCGAAGGTAATCAATATTATTCCTTTCAAGATTCTAAATTTTACTAGTAATTAATAATATGTGGTGTATATGTTTGGGAGAAAATGGAGATTTCATGTATACTTTGTACCCTCTAATATCATAGTGATCATTATCATATTAAAGGGTAAAATGTGATGGTGGAATTGGTGGATGCAAAATGACCATTTCATAAATATGGTATATCATGAAATGATGAATGCACATTCAACATGAAGACCATAAAAATTGGAACACACATCTATGATACCACCTTTCATATGTTGTGTTAGAATGTGCATTTTATGTCTAGCCTTTTATGGATCATAGCCCAAGGATCTCTATCCTTCACACCATAGATTGATCATAAATTGTGAAACTTAATATGAGATGTGGGTCCCATGTTTTTTGGGTGGGACTTAGCTTTTACCCCATGTTGTGTGTACAAAGGATCCAAATGCATTGTTAATGTCCTTTTGAAAACTAAGGTCCACTCTTGTGGGCAAGCTCTTGAGTAGGGATGGAGTGTTTTTTTATTGCATCTCTTCATCAATAATCATAGTTTACCAATATTTGAGTAAGGAATGAACAATGAGTTATTATACCAATATTCGAGTAATGAATTCATGAATGAGTTTTCTTGCACCAATATTTGAGTAAGGAATGATTGATGAGTTTGTGTACCTTTGAGTAAGGGATGAATGATGAGCTCTTGCATTGATATTTTGAGCATGAAATGAGTCATGAGTTCTTTCTTGTGTATATTCCTAAGTCCAAAGTCCAAAGTCCAAACTCAGTTTTTGGCTATCTAAAGGTTTACACTAGTGTTGACAAGGTCTAGGCTTAGGTATCAATAACCTACCAGTCAATTATTGATTTTTTTGAAAATGGATAGATTACTTGGGTAGATTACTTACTAGCTAGGTATTGAATTTTCAAAATTTAATAAGCTACTTGGATGTTTGGAATTTCATCCAAGTGGGTTATCAATCTTAAAACCATAAACATGTTTATGAGAAATATATAAATAAATAAATGACCCTATAACCTACCCTACCTCTACAGTATAACCAATGGTTTTCAAGGGTTAAAACTACATTTTGTGATACCAAAAATTTGGGGAAATTTTCTAATAAAATTAGTCAAATTTTCACTAGGAAAAAGAAATTTTCAAAAATTTCCCAATTTTTGTTGTTGTTGAAAAAAGGACAAAATTTGTCCCCAAAAAAATCATTGGATGGCTACTTTCTTACATCATTCTATCTAGGTGAGGTTAATTAATTGGGTGTGTGGTGCCAATCTTTCACAATTAGGTTTATCAAAAATGGGGAGGCCCTTGCAGGGAAAAGGGTTTCCCAGAATTTGATGAGAGATTATTGAACTGTAGCATCTTTACAGACTATTGAAAGCTTCTACTGGAAACTTGTTTTCACCCATGCCTTCGTAGCATAGTGTTAGTGCGTTCGCTTCGTCAGCTAAAGGTCGTGAGTTCAACCCTCATAGAGGGTTGCTTAAACACAACAACTCCGTTTTCTCAACTATCTGGGTTCTTCACTCGCTTGTTGCTGGCCGTGCGTGAAAAATCGGAGGAGCGACCATGGTTCAAGAAAAGATGCACAGGAAATCTCCGCTTGCTTTCCTTGCATGTCACCATAGCAATTAGATGACAACAGAGTTATAAATCCTCGATATACCAACAACACCCAAAACACTTTCTGCACATAAATCAGCATATAAGCGGTCTCAATACTGCCTAGAGAGTTTTGGATGTTGGATATTCTAAACTCAGCAACCCTGGATACGAAGTTAGCATACCTGTGAAGAAATCCCACACTATGTTCTGAATGCTCCTCGGTCCCTTCCACAGACTCAGCACACACCTAATTTCCAGTCCCAAGACCTTCTGACAAAATCCGCAACAGAACACAGTAAACGGAAACCAGCACAGAGTTATCGGAAATGGCCTGGCGGTGCCATACTCCTGTTTGTCCCACGATTCTTGCACACCAAGTGCTGAAGAAACCTGCGTAAAAAAAACCGCACCCGGCACTTGCTGTTGCAATTCACCAGATTATGACGGAACAAATTGAAGGAGATGGCGGAAGAGCTCCCACTGTAACTCTTCCACCTGCATTACATAAAAAAACCCATGACTGAGGATAAGACAATTCGAAGAATCTTGAATGTAGAATCCGCTTGAGGTTCACAAGACCTCTCCCTGGATTCCAATTCACTACGGTAGAATAAGTAAGAAGTGTGTAGCAAAACACTCTAGATGCAACACACTGCAACCAGGTGCAGAAACTGAGCTTGTCAATTGCCTTTGATAAAGTGGTTGCTGCATGCCTCAATTTACCCTCGGAGCGTAGGACATCCCGGGAACCTGGCCACCAGACAGTGGGCATGAAAGCAAAGCTTCAAGAGCATTCTTATTGGGACCCAGGCTTCCGAGTTAGCAATCCCTCCGAGCACAAGTCAAAGCCTTTAAACATCCACCACAACACCATGAAATCATACCGCTCCAGCAAGTGACAAGCTAGGGCCAAATAGGGATAGGGGCCGGTGTAAGGATGATCAGCCAATGAAGATGGGGATGTGCAGCAGCCATAGGCAAGTGCCTCCATCATCAGCATGCTGATAAGTGAGCCATTTGCAACTTGTTTTTCCAATAGACCACGGCTTAGCTACTTCCCCACGTCCACCCCTTCAGGACACACCTCCCATCACCTCGGCCACGGTTGACCTATTTCAGGCCATCGATTTTTGAAATGGAGAAAAATGGCTGACCTACTTACTATAGGCAGTTGTTTCGAGATATGGAGAGATTTTGACATCTAGTTTGAGCTAACTTGACATCCTGTAACTTCTCCTTTTTCTTACTCCTTTGTACATTTTCCAAATCTACGATAATGTGTTTATTAATAAATCTTTGTAGGATTTCATCATTTAGTTGGCCCATTGCCAAAAACATTATGAAATTGCCCCATCTCCAAGTAGAAATCACAATTTTTACATTTTTTTTACACTTAAGACCATATAAGTTGTATTTGTTTTTACACTTACATTGTTTTACATGGAATCAAATAACTTTACACGGTTTTACGTTTTACACTTAGTGTAAGTCCTAAACCATTTGCAGGCACAACACTGGTCCACATGGCAGGTGAATAGCAAGTTCGAGAGGTCTCTATCAAATAATTACTTAATTAATTAAAAAAAACAAGGCTCAGCACACAGAATATTCCAAAATGATGCTTGATTTTCTTTCACAGAATTTTGGGGTGAGAAATTTCTATAATTAAGAAATTGGTATCTCTCAAAATAATATAAATTTAGCCAAACCTGCTGTAGAGGTAAGGTAATGCAGAAAATTAATGGCTGGCTACCGCCTTCATGCTCCCACCATCAAATTAGGGGAGTGGGAGGGGGAGCATTCACACACGTAATGGCAACTAATTGGACCAGGGTTTCAAAGCACGCAAGGTGAGCCACTGATATTCCAAAGGACAAAAATAACAAAAATTCAAAAAAAGATTGACTAGGATATGAGCCCCTGATATGGCTCGTAGCGTTTTTCTGGGGGTTAATTTTCCCACTTTGACAGCCAAAAAATTATTGTATTTTCTGGAACACTGTTCTTGGTGTAAATTCAAAACAAATTGCTAAAACTAGCTGATGAAACTGCAACACCTATTTTCCCATAGAAAATCATACAAATGTCTTTCCAAATTCCAAGTTGATTTGTGCTCAAATGAGTAAGTATGGTGTTAACTGGATGTATACTGTAGTACCTTTTCAGGTTCAGCACCTCGCTGAAGAATAATTATTTTATTTTGAAATTTTGATTTCAGCACCAAAAAAATTATTATTTTAAATTTTTGACAAAACTTTATTTAAATTTTAAAAATATTTGACAATAACCTGAAATTGCTTAAAGTACATGCAATAATATAAATGCTAGAACCTTAAAACTACCTTGTAACAACTTCTTGAATCCTATGAAATTTCGGCATCAATAAACAATAGTTTTTTAAAAAATTCACCAGGAAGGGACATTAATTGTCTAATAAAATTTCACATTTTACAAAATAATATTATTTTTGTGGAACCTGAAAAGGTTCTACAGTAACTCTTTAAGAATGTAAAACTATGTGCAACCTAAATCTCAGTGTTTTTTTTTTGGGGGACAAATTTTGTCGTTTTTTCAACCAAAAAATTGGGAATTTTTTTCCCTAGTGAAAATTAGAGTAATTTTTCTATTTAAGAAATTTTCTCCTAATTTCTTATATCACCAAGTTTGGAGGGCGATTAGAGCTGATTATAGTGCTACCATATTTCATAGCAAACATGCAAGGATTGAGGCCGAATTTCTTTAATTTTTGGTGTCACAATGAGGTCTTTCTTTGGGGCTTGGAGGAATGCCATTTGTTGGATATTTTTCTCTGCTCGATGTATTTTGTTACTGAAAATCAGTAGGTAGAGTTGCTTCCCCCTTGGCCATGTTCTTTTCTCTCTCATTCAAAAGCATTCTCTTGGCTAATTCAATTAAGGAATTTTCATAGGCTCTCTCTCTCTCTCAATTGTTAACACATGGGTTTGGTTTCACTATATATGAGGACTAGTGTTTTGTTTAAGGGAAGATCATACTTATGCTTTACACTATAACTCTCAATGTTTCAACTTGATTTATTCTATTTTCAATTCTCCTTTATTCAATACATGCAAAACATAGGTGATCTACATTTTGGATGATGGGATTTACATAAAACCTTCGAACAAAAGTCTAAGGTTTTAGAGGTTTTGATTTGAATATCACAGGTAGAGAGTAGAGAATGCAATAGTTGTTGATTGAGAGCAAGCAATAACATTGCTATGAACTTTGAAATTTTTTATTTGCTTACCTTGATAGTTATATAATAGAATCAATGTTAAATATGGTTATACAGAGGATAAAATGAAAAGTCTAAACGCACCCTAAACTGAAAAGTATTAGAATCATTTGCTCCATTGCACCTAAAACCTTTTCAAAAAAAATTATAAAGCAAGTCATTCCCCAAAATTACACTTAACCCCAGAAAAGCATTTGGGATGCTACTTTTCCCAAAGCAAGACCAACCCAACCTTTTTTGTGGGTTTGTGGCACTAAGCTTAAGATAACTTGTTGACACTTGAGCCCCATCATGAAGTTTGAACTTACAAATCACAAAAAAAAATGCACCCCAGCATTATGGCTATTTGTACAACAAACTAGGCCCCTTCAATAGGTGCATTCCACTGCTTGCAAAACAACAACTAGGTCCCTTGTCCCTTCCATAGGGGAAAACACAACAACTGGGTTCACAAGGTGACCAAAAAGGGCAAACTGTTGTTGTAAGGCATGACTCAATATAATAAGCAGCGTAACACTCCAAAACCAAGCAAAATTATAAGTCAAAAGATTCTGTTCACAAGCATGGAAATCCATCTTTTGTCCATGTGAAACTTGCTTCTGAAGGCACCCAAGTTAATGCAATTAAAGAATGGTTTTTAGACAATATTTTGGTTCTAAAGCGTTCTCCACTTGTCTTTTAAATGTTTTTCCTCATTTCTGCCTTTTAGATCCAACACGACTTTCGGGAAAAGATCAAGTCTTTTTTTTTGGTGAACAAGGTGTGTATGAAAAAATGAAACAATCCCAATCTTTCAAACTTGTGTTAAAATTTTGTATGTTTTGTATTGAATACGAAATAATATTTTGTTTTCCTTGCGAGCAAGTCACATCTAGTCGATTTACATGTGTTGGGGGAATTGCTTCAAGAGTTAAAGAAAGATCACCTAATTTCCAAATCTTTTTTTTTTCTTTTTTTTTTGTTGGCTTTAGCTCTCAACACCACCACACAAACAATCACAGCTTTGGTTTCTTTTTGTCTTCGTTGAAGGATGTTTCATGGGATTATAAATTTGATGTACTCCAAATACTCCAAATTTTTTGGTAGAACAAATGCAACATTTGAGATAGTTGTTACATTGTGGCTTTACCTTGAAAACACTAGTGTTATGTGACAAAAGACAATGATCATGTGCCCTCCTTCCCCTTTTCTTGTTGCTACTTTTTCACATGGACACAAATTATTTTGCATCTTGTCCACCTAGATATAGTTGCTACAAGTTCCAACAACATTTTTAAAAAATGGAGTGAATTAAACATTTGTCCATTGACCATGTTAAAATCTAGTTTGGATCCATTTGTACAAAGGATATGCCAATTTGGGGATTGGGTATGTTTGACATTATGGAAACATTTATGAACTAACCCAAATCCAAGGTGGTGTTATTCAATCTAAAAGTGAAACAATTGAAAATCGTTGCACATACACAACCCATTTTGTATCATGCAATTGGACCTCCATTGCCATGCACCTCACATGTTCAACATTGAATGTTATTAAAAGAAGATGCACCCACATAATTAATTAACATAAAAAAAGTAATATATGATCAAACTTTTGTTTTGGGTGGCATCACGATCAATATTCTATTGATCTTGATATGTTGTGATGACTCATTTCAACCAATTAGTTTTTTGTTATATTTTGAATAAATGTGATGATGCTTTTAAAAGTAATTAGGAGTATTATATTCTATCCAACATGACATTACATTGATAACAAATGTTCTCAAGTTTTCTTAAAACCATCACCATGAAATGAAATTTAATTAACTTATGTTTGATATATATGCAAAGTGAACGTAATTGGTCATAGAACATGTTTAAATTCTTGTCAATTGAATCCCCATCAGGAAGTGTTAATGACAAACTTTAAATTTTGATTTAATCATGTTTGCAAATTCCATTGAATGGGGACAATAGAAAATTGTAATGTAGATTTTATGTTGTAATGCAAAAATTTGAATTGGTTAGAACATCTCCACCATAAACTTGCAAACTTGTCTTGTAAAACTTGAGTTGTTGTGGAGTTTGCAAATCACAACACATTGTAGGAATGTCGTGCCCCACCACAACCACCACTACATTGCCTTGTCACAAAAAGTAATTTTTAATTTAAAAACATTTAGAATACATAGAGAAGGCAAGAAAAAAACTTGTGAAACTACTCTTGACACCACTTTGAAAGATCTCCAACCAAAAAAATAGAATTGGGTGGGAATTTGAAAGTAACCAAATAGCCACCCAAGAACAAATAACAAATAAACAAAAACTCCCATAAGCTATTGACACTTTGTTTTCTCACAAATGTGAGTCCTTTCAAGAGTTATGCAATTCCAAGAATCCTATATTTTTAGGAAGAACATTTAAAAATTCTTACACTACCAACATTTTCACGGTTTTTTTATGCAAATCGCTAAGTTTGATGTACAAGCTCATTGGGAAAAAAGATAAATATAGACTTGCAAAACTATCTTTTTCTAAAATATTGTGAAAACATTTTGACAAACTATGCCTTGGACTTTGAATTATTTATAAACAAATTGTAGCAAGTGACTTGAATTGTTGTGATTTGCATGCATATTTGTACTTTACTAAAATAGCACTTATTATTATTACACAAAGAATGCGAAAATAATGATGATGGTGTTACATTTGAAGAAGATGACGATGAAAAAACTTAATCAAAACAAATAGCATGCATGTGAAACATTTATCATAGTAAGGCTCTTGGTGACAACATCAAAAAACGCATTGTTACTAGAATAGGGAGTCCTAAAGGTCATGATTAACTAAAATTTGGTGATAGAGGGGTTGTAGTGGGGAGGTCATCAACAATTTTTTCATTAAATTGTCATTGCAAGCTTGATAAGATATTTGGATGGAGATGCTCTTACATGACAATCAAGAAGAATTTATGTTTGGATCTTATTATTTAATAGATTCAACACAATTGTCTTTGAAAAAAGTTGTCAAGATAGGGAAAGAACATTTTGAAAAGTTTGACTAAGTTTTTCATGATAAGCCTTTCAAGAAACTTTAAATTTGAAGATAATATTTCAAAAAAACTTTGTCAAATATTAAGTTGGCATCATGAACCCAATATCACAACTTGAATTTTTTGAAAAATGTTTGTGGAACAAAATCTAATTACTGGCATCGGATTAAAATGGTGTTAATGATATTTAGCCTATCTATTTCCCACTTACTCCATCACCACACATTTGTACCACATGAACACAAAGGACATATCACAAACTATGAACTAATTGTCTTTGTGTTCATCCCATGCTTACTTTCCATATTGAGGTTTTGTTTTTAAACTTGATTCAAGTGTGCAAATTACCAATACAAGATTCCATGGAATCCATGGAATGTTACACAACAATGTTATGATTCAATAAGGGAAACTCTAAAAGGGAGGTGGCAACTATTGTGCACATAGGAACTATAGTTTTGATTTACCAAAGTTTGAAACTATGCTTGCCATTCAATTCCCCCTATATGTCAGTTTCAACCATTTTCACCTTGAAATCTTAAGATTGAAAATAGGGAATGTATTTTGGGAATCTTGGGAATGCCCTTTTTTAACTTTCATTTTATCAAGTTTATAATTTTCCTTGTCTTTCAAACAAAGTCACAAACTTGTTTTTGCCTTAATTCATTCATTTGCCAATGCATTAGTATCATGTTGTTTCACTCATCAAAAAAATATATATATCAATGTCATGATTGACATTCTAAGGTTTCCATTGTGAGAGCCCCACTCTCATTATTAAGATCAAATTATCCTCAAATGTTTATCACATTCCCAATGCAATGGTTGTGAAATTTTCTTTCACCAAAATAAATGTTAAGGTCCTTTTTAACATCAACTATTCATGAAACAACATATCTTTGATAAAGTCTCATCAAATTTAATTTTTCATCTTGGACTTGTTTGGAATTTCTTGTTTCCCAAGTTCTATCCATCCACAATTTCCACCACCATTGTTAAAAGTACGCAACCATTCCCCATCCTTTGGAATAAATATGTATGACATGAATGAGCTTGGTTATATAAAACAAGAAAATATACCCATGCATAAGAAATTTGTTAAAAATTTAGTTAGTTACGTGTTACATGCTTGCATCATTGCATACATAACCTTGTTTTTTTTTTGGCAAGGAGTTTAACATCACCTACATGGGTTCATTTTGAGTAGCTTTGTAAGACAAACCAACTTGATGTTGGATGTATTGAATTGTGTTCAACATTACAACAATGCCCCAAAAGACATGCAAGGGATGTCATTGCAAAACCATTGTCAAGGCATGAAGTCAACAAACTTATAGATCTTCTGGAAAAGGATCACCAACATATTTTTTGTGGAGAATGCTAGCTTGTACACCTAGTAAATAAAGATTTTCTTGTTGAATGTTATTTCAAGACATACATAGAGTTGAATATATTGTCTTGAAAATGGTCCACTAATTATTAATGTGGAAAAGTTTGTCACTCTTAGAATGAAATTGTTGATTCTCACTTGGTTTTTCCATTTGAGAAAGTAATTAATAAGAGTTGTGAGATATTTTTTTCATGTGAATATTATTCTAACAACTCATGGTGTTGATGGTGAAAAGGCTTTAATTGTTGTTATAAATCTAACAAAGAATTCTTTTATTTATACTTCAAGCCTAGTCAAGAAACATTGTTCATTTGAAGAATTGAATTGAAAGGGTGTGTGGAATGTTAATTATTTTGAATGTAGAGAGTTTAAAGTTTCAGTGGGAAATTCACACACTAAAGGACATGTGGGGATGAAAGATGTGATTGACACAACTCTTAATGTTAATGAGGTTCTTCCAACTATTGTTGATGATAATCATGTGCATTTATTGTGACGTGTTCCCAAGACTTGTCACTTGTTCATATTTCATTTCCAATTATTTATGGAGTAAACACTATGAGGAAAGGGGTGTTTTGCAATTGGTGTTACAACTCAATTTTTGAATTATAGAAGACATTTGCAACTCATTGTATTTATATGTCATGAGTGCTAGTGGACAAGTTGCATGAGTTGCAAAGTTGCAACTCACCATATATATGGTGCAATTTATTGTAACTCAATTGTAACTCGGTCAAAACAACTCATTTTCAACTACTATTCAACTCCATTATAACTACACCCATTATGTCATGCTGATGTCATTAATTGTCATCCATTTATTAAAATCTAACATGTGGCATTATGAAAAATTTTGGACATAATTTTTTTTGGAAATATTGATCTCCATTGTCCATTATGATTGTTAATGATGGTCTAAGATTGTGACACATGGCATAATTAAAAATTGTCGCATGGCATATTAATTATATTTTGGATTTTAAAAAAAAATTAATACTTGAGTAGGTTGTACATAACCATAGGTAGGTAGGTTGGTAGGTCTTAAAACCTACATACCTATGCATTTACCTAAAACCTTATTTACGTAAATAAATAGGAAAACACAAGATTAAGTGCACTAAAAAATAACCATGAAATTTTTTTAAATTTTTTGTTTTCCCTTTAAATTAAGTTTTTTTCAACTCATCCCAAAATGACACATGTATTTTAATGTGAGAACATAAAAGAACAAGCCTTTTTTATATAGTTTATAACATGGGATTCAAAAACAAAGGATATGAGTTAAATATTTTAGTTGTTCATTAGTTGCAACTAAATTGCAACTATAACATTTAAGCACTCAAGGCAAGGCAAATCCAAGGGGAGGGTTCCATTTTTTTGGGTGTCTAAACAAAATTTGAACCCTTCTTATTAGCACATCTAATGCATTAAAAATCATAAAAAATGGAATAAAATTGAGAAAGTTATGGCCTTTCAAAGTAGAAGGGGTCAATAACTCAAAAAAATAAACCACCAAATGCTACAAAGGTTGTTCCCAAACACCCACAAAATTCCTTGTATGTTGTTATGTTGTTAGAGTTCAAAAATGATTTGTAAAACTTCAGGTGGTGCTTTTATAACATTTTAAATTATATAAAATGACTAAAAAATAACAAAGTTATGAAGTTTGAAAGTAGGAGAGGTCCAAAGAAAAAAAAAGAAAAAACACATGTTTTGTAAGTTAGAAAACTTAATTCTTTTTTTATTATTTTGTCATTATTCATTTTCCTTTGCATTTCAAGGATGATTTCTAGAATTTGAGGTAGCACTCCCATAACATTTTAAATCGTTCAAAATGAAACACATAAGATGAAAATATAAATAACTAATGAATATTTATCCTTATTAAGTTATAAGTAATTATATTATAGTCATAACATAGTTGAATAATAGTATTTTAGTAGTGGCCATACTAATTGTATCAATGGGAATCATAATGGAAAACTAGTTGCAAATGTATCCCATAATGGGTGGTGGAGATGTGGACATGTGGCATGATCGCATGTATGTACATTGTACACTAGTTGCAACATAGTTGTGGATTTAGTGACACATTTATAATAGTTTTAAAATAGTTGTCACATGAAACTACAATGCAACTATTGAAAAAGTCAAACATAGTTGATTACATATGTATGTACGATGTGTATAAATTATTGTATAAAAGGCCCATTTTCAACTCATTTGCAACTATAATACGATTAATTGATTTTTGATGTGGTAATTTATTTATTAATACACCATATTTCCAAAGGGATATTTGCACAATAGCACAATAGTTGTAATACCCAAAGGATAGTTACATAATAGTTGTATACAATTTGTATTTTGAATTTTAGTTACATGGTAGTGTGGTTTTGGTGGATGCGATTTCTTTAATGAAAATAGGGTTTAGGGCTTAGGCCAATATAAATTGGAAACATATTTTCAACCTAAAAAATAATACACCCTTATATATTGCAAAATAAACATAAAAGAAGTTCAGAGTCCCTTGAGTGCCTAGGAAAGAGACTAACAACAATAATCTTGAAAATAGTTGGTTTGAGCATGCCAAAAAATCCCTATTTCATCCCAATTTGAGGGTATCTAAAAAATGAGTGAAATTAGGTACAATTTCATGAAAATGGATATAAATTTAACAAATGTATAGGATTTGATTTGGACAAGGCTTGATTTAATGAAAAATAAAGGTAACAATCAAAGTGGAAAAATACGACAAATCCAAAACTAGTGGTTACAACTCCCTTAAAGACCAATTTAGGTGAAAAAACTACTTTGGTCCATTGTTTTTCTCTTTCAGTCTTGTTTCCATTTAAAATTGGAATAAACGTTGGTGCATTAAGGACACCATCTTATAGAGCATTGGTTACCTTAACAAGTTCAATTTGATAAGTGAAGTGGGTTTTTCCAAATACCTTACAATTGTTTTGTTGGTTTGCTACAAGGATTTTTTTTCTCTAAAAATCTAATGCATGTTTTTTTGTAAAGTGATTAACAATTGTGCATTGGAATGATGACCAAGTTTTTATGTAAAATATGGTTTTAGACTTGTTTATGTAATTTTTTATTGTCTTACACCTAACTTTAACACCAATTGAATAATGAATTCTTGTATGAACTATGATACCACCTATATATGGATGTACAAGTGGAATTGTTCTAACAAAAAAAAAAAAAAAAAAAAAAAAAAAAACTGAATTTCTAAACAT
>Ga0116227_10000960_pt1 | contig 61283 bp, 34 predicted proteins | sample S1TSphgellanicum_FD_89693 | JGI IMG/M metagenome (GOLD analysis project Ga0116227, IMG submission 89693) | Host-associated microbial communities from peat moss isolated from Minnesota, USA - S1T2_Fb - Sphagnum magellanicum MG | ecosystem: Host-associated > Plants > Peat moss > Unclassified... | reverse complement strand
TGCTCTCTGGTCCCAACACCCCTAGTGCTGAGCTGTGACTTTGGTGTCATTGATGTAAAGGTCTGCGCCACGCCAGTAAGCTTTCATCTTGTCCGCTTTGGCCTTCTCAAATAGATGCCATGAACCGAGTATCTATCTTTCGAGGCCTGGAAAGTAAAGATATTTGCTAGAGACTATAGTATTGATCAACTAGCTGCTGCTGCTGATAGTTCCTTCTCTGCTGATCTTTAGTGGGAAGTTGACAAAATGAAAACCCGCCACCACCTCAGAGATCACTGATCAATGTTAGTTAGGCAGGTCATGTATGTATGTATGTACACCCGAGCTGGTTTTCTTTTTTCTTCTGCTTCTTGAAGGTGCTGTTTTCTTCTGATTCAGCTATTCTGAGTAAGAATCCAAAACAGATTCACTAACTGCCTCTCCATTGTCACTTTTTTTTCTTGCAAGTAAAGCGGGGCCCATACAAACAAAACAAAACAAAAAAGACAGATTGATGGTAGTGCTGACAAGATGGAAATCCCCTGTTGAATCCGAGACGTCCGGAGTACCTAGCTAGTAGAGAATTTGTACAACCACCACGACGAAGAAGAAGAAGATGCGAAAGTCTGGATCTTTGTTTTTCTTACTTCGCAATTGTTGCGAAAAAGCTGAGATGCGCGTCGGAAACATGCGCGGAGTTGCGTCGTTGACCCTACACCAACGGCGACAGCAATGGTGGTGGTGCGGGGAAGAATTTGGGCACCTACGGAAGAATTTGGGTACCTACGAATTTTCTTTTGGGTACCTACGGATTTGCTTTTGGGTACCTACGTATTGTCATTTGGGTACCTACGGATTTTCATTTGGGTACCTACGTATCAGAACGGCATCTCGAGAAGCGTGTGGACGAGACCAGGTCCCCAACACAAGTCTAGTCCTGCAGCCGTCCGATCTGGTGTGTCACTATCTTTTTTCTCAGGACCTCGATTCATTCATCGTCCTTTTTTGGACGTCACCTCGAGGGAGGGAGGATTTTGGGCCGTCCGATTGGGACAAAAACGGGTGGCATGAAATGACCAAGGAACGAACGAACGAACGAACGAACGAAGGGCTTACTGTCAACGCGGGCTCCATCTTCGCGCGCGGGCCGGGCCGGGTGTAAATCTAAATTTACAAACCGACCGGGGCGGATCTAGGTGGGATATTCGGACTGATTATTTTTACTGCTGCCCGTTTTTAGACAGACCGGGAGGGATCATGATTTCCTTTTTTTCTGCTTTGCATGTTACTCCATGTGGCCCCCTCTGCCCATTTGAAACTTTGCTTCTTTAATTCTCTTTTCAGCTCCACAAGAGTTGCTTTTTTTTATTTTTTTATTTTTTATTATTTTAATTTATTTAAATTTTTATAAATTTTTATTATTAAAATTTGAAAAAGGTGAGGGGTGTTAGGGTTTAGTGTTTAGGGTTTTGAAGGGGAGGGAGAGAGGGGGGGTGGAGGGGTCTAAGTACTAAAGCTCAAGGGTGGGGGCATTCCCAATAAATGGGCCTAAACCTTAAACCCTCAACACTACTAAAGCTCAACGGTGGCGACATTTTCAAATAACAAGCCTAAACCCTAAAGCTTGAGCACTAACTTGTCCTCTCCATGTATATGTGTTTTTACAACATTTTAACAATGTGTTCAAAGTTAAGTGCTAATGAAGTGTTGATATAGTCATTGAACTGATATTGTGATGACATTGTACCTAACATATTGTGATGATTGTATTACACATTGCATTCTAATGTCATTATAATATCATATCAGTGATTAATTAATATTTCATTAATGTTTTATTTTGAACACATTGTTAAGGTGTTGTATAAGCACATATATATGGAGGAGGCAAGTTTGTGATGTTAAACTTTCCCTAGACGACCCACCCTCCAATTATTGCATGTACCATGAAGTCAAGGTTCTTTTTTTTCAATTTTGCAATGTAACTGAAGTAGCAATCATCCACAAGATGATTTAGTCAGATTTGGATGATTAAATAACAACTTTTTTTTGAAATTTGGTCAATTTGGACCATTTTTTTCATGAAATACCTTTTGTATAGGTCGAAAAAGTATTTTTCAAGTCAAAATTTGGTGATATTTTGCCAAAAAAATAAAAAGACATTGCATGGAGTTGGTCAATATTATGTCACCCAATTCATACCCAAATGAAATGTTGTTTACCTTGTAACAAAGACTTGACATTTATTTATCATTTAATGCATTTCACATCAAATAACATGTTTTTTCCCTTGTGGTTTCAATTATGACATTACTTGTGCACAACAATCTCTTGATGCCCTATCATGCTTGTAATTATTTTTGCATAGATCAATTTCTAAACATCACATCATTCTTGCAAATCTATGATCATATTGTTTTATGGTTCTTTTCCCAATGTGGAGGAATTTGAGATTTGTTCTTCATTTTATGTATTTGTTGTTGAGATCACACAAATTATATTACAAATGAGTGTATTCATACTAAGAGAAGCCACAACAAGTCACCTAATGGGAAGTTGCAAGGTTGAATCTTATTATCTTGTAAGCAACCAAGTGTCATTGTTGAATGTGCCTTCAAAAACTTTCATTCTATGAAAAAACACAATATTTGGGTGAATGCAAGTTTAAATAACTCACTTTTAATGTCACAACGATGAGTTTTGTTAGGTGTTTTATTTTATTTTTAAATCCTTATAGTGAATAACATAGCTTTAAATTTGTCAATTGGGAAATGATTCTAAAAACAACTTGATCGCCAAAAAATTTACATATTTATTTTTGAAAAATAATGTACTTATTATTAATAGTGGACTTTTGAAGTTAAAAAATTATATGGATTTGTCACTTGATTTGAATGTCAAAATTTTGAAGACTTGGGTTTGAATTTCATTCCAAATTATTTTTAATGACTAAATTTGTATTGAGGAATGAAATAATAAAGTCATATTTGAAGTCAATTTTTTCTAAAGCTTAATCAAAATTTAGTTATGGACTTTAAATGTCAAAATTGAACCTTATTTTCATAAGTCCTTTCAAAATGATTTTTTTTTCCAAACTTTTAAAGATAATTTTTTTTAAATCTCTAGTTGGGGTTTGTTCCATGTGGACTTTATCATGGGGGGTTTTTTTTAGGACTTCCAAATTACATCTACCATAGAAAATGACATCAACATCTTTTGATTTAAGTTTTGACTTAGGTTTGATAGGGTTCATAAGTGGGTGAACATTTATTACTACTCAAAGATTACAATAATGACATCTTAGAATAAAACAACCATGTTCATTTTAACATACTTTATGAACTTGTAGGGTATTGTATGGAGTGTTTTATTTGTCAAAAATGAACCATTGTATTGTGCATACATCCATTTTCACAAGTAAATAGGCATTAAAAAACTATGGTGAAATGAGAAGCAATGAATATTAACCACATTGTAAAGCACAAAATAAAATTATTATAAGTTGACAACACTATTTTTACTATCATCCTTGTTATTAATCGTAACCTACCATTAGAAGAGCCACCAAGGTAAAATTAAGTTGTCAATATTACATTCATGTCACTTCAAGTGTTAAGTTCGTCACTTTACATTTGAATGTCATTTAAAATCTAATATCAATGCCACTTATTTATTGTTTACATAGCCATAGGTGAGGCATGTCCTTTAGTATTGTTTCCAACAAAACAAAACGTGGCTCAAAAATTCAATTGGGTCTTCTTCTGTTTGATGCATTCAACAATGTGTTTTTTAATAGCTCTTGGATGCCAATTTTTATTTTTATTTTCAAATAACCAATAATGTGCACCTATTAAATGACACACATTAACATATAGCACTAATTATGTTGAGAACCTTTTCATCATACAAGTTTCCAAAATAACTAATCATAAGGGTTTTGTTGAAAAAGTTCACATCTATTCTTTGTAATGGGTGAAAGCACATTAGAATGTACCAAAACTAGCAGTCCCATTTTGGGAGTTTTGGGAGTCCTACCTATTGTATTTTTTAGCACAAAAAACTAAACTTAAAATTAAAACTTTGAAATGATTTTGAAGTTGACATTTGTTTCCATGTTCAATTTAATAGTGCCCTACTTTCAACCTTATTGAACACCTCAAATATTGGTCATGAAAACCATCACTTTGGATATGTAATAAACATTGAAAAACTATTGATTTGTATTGCACATAATAAGCAATTACAAAGCCCATCACATATTTCAATTTCTCCAAACATTTTGATCTTAAGTGACACAAAACTTGAAAATATCATGTCCTAAAATTGTGAAAACAATCTTCAATTCCATTAAAAAGAATCCATAACATTTCCAAAAATGGACTTCGACTTAAGAATTGCCTAAATTGTAAAATCCATCTTTCATGGTGTATTAATTTTTTTTATGTAATTATTTCGTAATTTTTAAAAAAAATAAGTTTTCAATTTTTTTAGTTTATTTTGTTGGAATTCTCAACTTGCATATGGGTTTTATACAATAGTATATGTCCAACCCATAAAAATAATAAAAATTGGACATTTGGAAAAGTCCAATGTAATCTATTTTTACCTTAATCAATATGATAAAGTGAATCTTTGCATAAGGCACCATGTTTCAAAGTGAATGCATTGGTTATTTCATTCTATTGGTTTGTGCCAACTTACATCCCTTTCCATTTGAATGTAATTTTGAAATTGTTCAATGGTGACATATGCATATGTTAATTAACTCACCTTGAAAAATATGTTGAAAATAAAACCATTAAAAGCACCTTCATATGGTTTTAAGTTAATTTTTTTGAAAATGTATTGTTTTCAAGTTAAGTGATTTAGAAAAAAAAGTATTTAATTAATTATAGACTAAATAGTTAATTTTGGATTTTTTCTAACATGGTGGTTGGTTTTTTTCCTGAATTTGAAGAAAAGTGTTCATGATCTGCACAACCTATTTTTGTATTTAACAAGATTGAAACACTTGGTTAATTGTTAATTATTGCCATTGCATAGGTTTGCCATTTCTTTTTCTTGAACTGACAAAGATTTAACTTAGTCTTAGCCCGTAGGTGGTTCCCAAATTTTGGATGGTTAATTAACATGCCCATAAAAAACATCTATTTATTTAATCATCTAGTGACCCCCAAATCGAAGTTTCTCTCCAATTTTCCAACTTCCAAATGGTCAATTGTTAATTTTGAACTTTTCAAAAGTCTATACTAAATTGAATACACGATAAAACTTAAACCTAATTGTGGAAGGGTGAATATTACTTGTTATTCACTTTCTTGAAAACATGTAAAGAAGTTGACAAGCTAATATTTTCAACATATTCTAGATACAACTTGATAATGTAATAAAAAAGGATTTTAAGGAAAGAAGAAGGGAACATTCTCTTATAGGAAACCTATTTATACAAGGAATTAGAAATCTAAAATTTACCATATAAAGCTAGAGATCCTACCTTTTTTCAAGGGCATTGACATTTTTAAAAATAGCCTCACAATTAATTCAATTGAGGTAGCCAACCTTGATAAAGCAAAGAGCTTCTAACCTTTCAAATTCTTTGTGGAAGTCAAAGAATCTATGTGGTTAAAGACATTCACAAAAAAAACAAAAAAATGCCACTACTTCAAATGGTGGTCATACAATGGAGATGAGACATAAGACTTATGTTAAAAAAGTTAGTTCAAAATTTAAAACAAAAGTAATTTTCTTTAAAGAAACAAGATGGGTTTTTTTTTCATTGTAATTCCATGGTATATAGTGGCTAGCATAATTGAAGGAGAATGAAATTCCCATTCTATACCTTCCTTTTTCATAAAAGAAGGTGCAACCATGGACAACATGACAAGAGAATTGGAAATGTTAAATGCAAAGATTTGTATCTATAGGCCATGAAATAAATTTAGGGCAGGTCAATTATAAGGGAATGTCCATGTATTTTTGTAATATATTGTCAAAAGAAACATATAAAACTAAAAGTTGCCCAATCATCTTAAATAGAAAAATCCAAAAAAAAAGTTTGTTCAACATGAAAGGAGATCAAGGCAATAGAATCTTAGAAATAGGCAAACCCATCCTTGGTTAATGCCACTAGGAATGTCAAAACTTTATTTTAATGGACCCAACAAACTTTTAAAATTCATAAACAACATTTAAGTAAATATTTCATTAAAAAAATTTAATGAGTACATTTATTAGGTTTCAATAATTTTGAAATTTTAATAATATAAAAAATATTGTGTATTTTGATGTTTTGAATAATTACATTTAAAAAATGTTTTAACAATGTAACATTGATTCTTTTCCTTCAACTTTTTGGTCATGGATTCAAGTTTGAAACATGATTTGGGAATTTCTTTGGGAATCGGTTTTTAAAGGTAATTTTAAAATATTTTAATTTTAATTTTTTAATTAGGAAATTAATTGAATAAGTATAATTTAATTATGAGTTTTCAAAATTAAGAAATGTGAATCCTGAAGGGGCCATCACTATTAAGAATATAATTTTTTAACAATTTTTTTAAATTTTCAAAATAAACTTCAAACCATATATTGAAACATGCAATGGATAAACATGAGAAAAAAAACAATTTGTAATTGTGAAAACATTTTTAGAAAAGGTCCATGAAAATGATTTAGCCATTATTAGTTTTTTAACCATTCCTTGAAATGGTTTTTAGTGGTACCACCTAAGGATTGGTTTGCCCAAACCTTTTATGATTAGTGAAGACATATAATTTCTATAAAATATGAAAGATTTGTAAACATGTGGCTTTAAAAATCCCAAAACTTGGATGTAGTCCAAAGTAATCGTCAATAAGTGCACATGTTCTATGAAGGGGTATTAGGCTCCGGAAAAAATGAATAACCACCATAGTTTAAGTATTCTAGAACAACCAATGAAGTATGCACCTAAAATGTTCAACCCATGAATTTGTTTTTTTGCCTAGGGGGTTGTGGGGGGATGGGGGAAGTGGCAAGCACTAAGTGGGAGCAATTAAATGAAGCAATGGGCTTCATGTTATTGTAGGACAAGTGCCCAAATAAAAAGTGTTTCCTTGAATTTGTTATCATTCACATACCAACCATGATTACATTTCCCCAAGGACCTTCATTACACTTCAATGGGGAAAGCATCTAAGGAAATTGCAAGGCTTCAGAATTTTCAAAAATTGCATAATATAATGAATGTGCTATTTCAATTTTTCATCTTTTCATATTTAACTTTTCATCTATTGTACAAATTTAACTTTTCATCCATGTTGTGACCTTTTTCACATGTATTTCCTCCATGGTGCAAGTTTCCTACTCATCTTTTCATCCATCATGCAATTCCTCATCTATTTTGGAACCTTACCGAAAAAAAATTGAAGCATTTCACATAATTTGATTGTTGATGAAAATTACAAGATTTTCAATAAAATCCAACTTCCTGAGTTGAAAAGATTTGTGAAAAACAACTAGTTCCCAACCATTATGTGACTTGAGAATGACTTCTTAATTGCCAAATGAAATCCATCCAAGGTGAAGATGGTAAATAAGGTTGAACTTAAGATCTCCCATTTAAAATAGAAGAGGTCAACCATTGTGCCACACCAATTTATTTTAAATCTTTATTATCCCAACCATTCTTAGCATAGGTAGGAAAAGCTAAGATGAAAACGATATTAAAATGATGAGAAATGTATTGAAGTTTTAAATTTTAATATAACGAATTTAATTTCACATTTGAAGTGAAAAATCAAACTATGAAATTCCCCAAAACCAAATGTCATGAATACATCTTCATAGTCCAAGATTGGGCAAAAATGACCACCTTTTGAAGGCTTTGGTGTAAGTTTTACACATATAAATGGCTACATGTATATAAGAGCCTGTAATTTTAGTAATTGGGTTTAGGGTTTAGGGTTTAGGGTTTAGCTAAAAGTAAGGGTGACAACTATTTGGAAAATGAACATTAGAACTCATGCATAGCTTGCATAAGATATGTGTCCTTGACCAAGGGCACAATAAATCTCTAAAGCTTTTCCTATAAACTTTTGATTTCTAGTACTTATCTACAAAATGAAAAAAAAAAAGAAGGAACATAATAATTGTAGTGTTTGGGTGTGCATTACACATGTCAATAAAAGGGTAAGAAAAACATTTTATTGATAGAAGGCAAAAGAAAAATGAGTAAATTGAAGTGAGGAAAATTCATTATTATACAAGGGGGAAAAAAAAAACTACATGTTAAGAAATCAACTTCTTTGGATGGTTTATGGGTAATAATAGCAAAATGAAATTGGTTTTGCATTTGGCAACATGTGATATTTTGTTCACATTTTAGAACTAATTTTTTTATAAATATATAGCTAGATATCTATTTGGGCAATTATAAAAATCAGACCTAGTTCTAGTGACCTAAATCCAAATGTTGATTTGAAAAGGAACCTCAAAAGCACTTGGTGGAAAGAGTTCAAAAGAAAGTTTGGCACAACTTTTATGCTTAGTGGCGATTGCCCAATGCAATTGCCATTAAGGAGGTGAAAGCATCCCAATTGTTCAAATTAGGGTTAGCATATGGGGAGCCAAAAAAAGGGGTTCCACATTAGGTCTATGAATGAGACCATTTCTTTTGTTTGAGCTAAGCAAAGGGTTGCATAATAATAATAATGGCTTTGCTAGTTTTTCTTTCTCTTTCTCATTTTAGTGAAGGAGCATTGAAGCTTAGACAAGGTAAATCTTTAGGGGAAAAAAATGGGGGGGCTAAACTTTGTGAGGAGGATCAAGCCCATGTGATTGATTAAAGTTAACAATGATGGGGGAGGACTTAACCCTAAACCCTAAACCCTAATTACCTCCTCCTTTTTCCCTTGGTTGTTGATTTGAATGAGTTTGTACAAGAAAAAAAAAAAGTTCATTTCTTTAATAGCATATGAAGCCTAGTTTTCTAGTAAGGTGAAAAGAAGAGGTGGACTACTTGAACTTCATTAATGGGGGAGCACCCAATTTAAGTATTCATATTTAGTAAATTTTTAATTTAATATTTATTTAATATTTATTTTTAGTTTTAAAATAAGGTGGCAATGTTTTCTTAAGACTGAATCATCAGCTCAGTTTAGTTATTTTGTGACCAAACTAAGGTGGAGTATATGGTTTTAATATGGCTCTTATTTTACTTGGGTATTTCTAATTCTGGCTCAGATTTAGTGCTCATGATCAAGAGGCTAGCTAGTAGAATTTATATTAGTATTTTTGGTTAGCCATTTTTACTAACCTGGCTAAATTGGAGGGACCTAGCCTATATATGAAACCCAGAATTGTGCTCACTGTCTAGTATGAACAGGCAAGAAATCCCATTTTAAAAGGAGGCTGCCATTCATCCATCCATCCATCCATCCATCTCCATCGTGAGGTATTTATTGCAGATTTTTTTTTAAAAAATAAAAATTTGTGTGTTTAATTTATTGTTGGAACCTTTGTAACAGATATAATTTATTTAGAATATTAGTTAAAAATTGTGTAGGTATTATTTGTTGTTGGAACCTACGTAATTTTCTACGAATAATTATATTTGTGCAAATATTATGCTTTTAATGTGTCTGACTATGTTAGTTTTCAATAGAGTTTTTGGGCATCAATTTAGTTGAAACCAAAGATTTTATATAAAGTTATTAAATATATACTTTATTTGAGAATTTATATGGCTAAAAGAACACGGCGTTGGGCGGTTATCTGATTTTCTTTTATAACCTTCAATTACTTTTTTTTTTTTAAATTGGGAAATCAAAGAACCTCTGGTTCTGGTGTTATAAATAAATAAATAAATAATATTTCTATTTCTATTTCTATTTTTTATAAATTTCAGTATTGAAAGAACCAGCAGGTCTCATGAACTTAACCGGTTAAAAAACCATCAAATACCCATTTTTTAGAACCATATACATAGGGCTTATATATATATATATATATATATATGAGAAACATCCTGAGAACCTCCGGTTATCAGTTTCCATTTTTGATAACCGACCTCCGGTGGCTGGATCAGACATCAAACAGAAATTATTTTAGGGTTTTAGGGTCCCAATATTATGGAATGCCATTTGCTTGGTTATTTTGCGCATAAGTGGGGACTTTTTGGATTTTGCCATAGTATAAGGCCTAAATGGCAAAACACAATTCCATACCATACAATGCTCACCAAATAGCCTTATAAGAGACAAATGCTTTTTAGGATGGATTAAATTACAAAAAATATAGGCAATTCTTAGACATCATAATTGCTTGTGAGGAAGAAAAAAACCAATTACATATTAATTAATTAAGTAATTAAGTAATTATATAATCCTATTATCAAGGAAGCTTGTTTGTTTGTTTGTTTTGTTTTGGGTTTGATTCAGTTTGGTTTGTTTTGTTTTGTATTGTTTTGTTGAGATCTCCCAAACTTCAAGGGCCCCTTGTTGTGCTCTTGGTATTGTTGGAAAGTCCTCAATGAATGAAAGAGTAGGATTTGATGGAGATGAGTTTTGTAGCTTTTGGAGCTAAGGTAAGGTGTACGAGATAATTGAATTTATGAATGATTTGATAAATTTAAATTCAATAAAAGTAAAAAGACTAAAATCCTTAAAATGAGAATTGGATTTTAGACTCTTAAACTAAACAAGAGCTACCATTTTCCCTTTCAAAATTCATTTAATACTAGTGTGCCCTGTGCTGGTGGATCTCATCGGTACAAAACAAAACAAACAAACTACCTTCCTTCATAGATAGATTACTATCAAGTGTTTTGTTTTTTTTCCAATTTTGTGATGTTGCCAAGTTGGAAATCATCCACAAGAATATTTAGCCAAATTTGGCTATAGAATAGATATGCAAATTTTTTTTAAATTTAAGAACCTTTTTTTTTTTTTTTGGTTATGGAAATCTTGTGATTTTTTCCTCTCTCAAAATCTGGTCAATCAGGGAATCAGGGTCTTTTTTTTTTCCCTCAAAAATCCCTTTGTATGTGTCAAAATCATTTTTTTTAAGGTCAAAAAATGCTAAAATTCACCTCCAAAGAAAGAAACACTGACTACAATATATGCTCATTGGCACAGGCCACATTAGTAGATATTATAATTAGGGGGGAAATAAAAAAATAATGGGAAAATTCCAGTGACAAATGATTTTTAATATAACAGACCCAATTTTGTATTAGGTAATTTAAAAAACAAAAAGGGTGAATTAATTTATATTAACTAAATATTGGGCTAAGGTGATTAGGTTAATTAACCTAATTTGTTGGTGCATGGCAACAAACTTGTTGGTAGGTGTCACAAAGGGACAATGGCCCTAGCTTTTGATGAAAGGGGGTACTCATTGTTGGTTCATTAATGCATATGCATCCCCCAATTAGTCCATGCAACATGTGGTACCATGAGGTCCACCCTAAACCCTAAACCCTAGGCTACTCTCTCCACTTTATGTTTTGCATTTCCTATTTCTTCTTGGCTTCTTGTTTTTGTTTCCTATGTGATGGTAAGAAGAACACTCTAGAAAACTCAAATGCAGCTGTGGTAAGGTCTAACATGACCTAGTAGCATTGATTCTTAATGTTTGGGATTCTTAATCAACCTATCACCTCATCCCTAACATGATGTTAGGTTAATTTAACATCCCTAATGTGATAGGGTTTAACGTTAACCCTAACATGACTTAGCAGCATTGATTCTTAATGTTAGGGGATTTTAATTAACCTATCACCTCATGATCCTTCCCATCCCTGACATGTTAGGGTTTAACATTAACCTTAACATGATGTAATAGCATTGATTCTTAATGTTAGTGAATCTTGTTAGGTTAATTAAACATCCCAAATGTGATAGGGTTTAACATTAACCCTAACATGACCTATCAGCATTGATTCTTAATGTTAGGGAATCTTAATTAACGTATCATCTCATGATCCTTACCATCCCTAACATGTTAGGGTTTAACATCAACCCTAACATGATGTAATAGCGTTGATTCTTAATGTTAGGGAATCTTAATGAACGTATCACCTCATGATCCTTACCATGTTTAACATGTTAGGGTTTAACATTAACCCTAACATGACTTAATAGCTTTGACTCTTAATGTTAGGGAATCTTAATTAACCTATCACCTCATCCCTAACATGACCTAACATCCTTAACATGTTCAGGTTAACATTAACCCTAACATGATCTGGCGGCATGGATTTATATTTTTTTTGGGTGAGTTTCCACAAAATTTAGACCCCAAAAATTAAAATGCAATAATTTGTAGAAATTTCTCTTCATAGAACACATGAGGAATTATTTTTGGGAAGAAATTTTCACCACATTTCAACACAATTGATGATTTATGCATTTTTTTGTTGCATTAGTTAACTTGGGAGGTCACCCATTGGAAGCCATGTTTTAGTACAAAAAAGGTTTTGATATATAGCATCATTCCAAATCATCCCAAAATATATTCAGCATCGATCGATGACATGAAAGTTGGAAACTATGCAAACTTTTCTTTTTAATGGCAAAAAAATAGCCCTTTAAAGACATCTCCACCAATTGGGTTGGTAATAATATTTATTACATAAACCATGAAGATTAAATGTTCATACACCTCTTGAGTTTTGAATAATACTTTAGTAAAAAGCCATTAAAATCTCAACACATGGCCAATCATAACGACTGGCCAATTAAAATCAATCATTTTGTTGATATTGCAATTGATAAGAGCGCAATATCATGTACAAAATTGTAGTGCCAAAATTAGTTTTCACATTATTATGCTACTATTTTTCATCCATTTGAATGACACAATCCATTAATGGAAATGCCATAAGCTAAAAACTATGTCGAAAATGTGAGAAAAACTAGGGAAAAAATTCTCAAAAATTTGATGAAGTTTTATTTTCAAACAAGCAATTTGTGACAATATTATTTTTAAATTTTAGAAGTCACAATTGTGCAAAAAATTGCTACCAAAAAAACCATTAACCTAAATTTCAAAAAATAATAATAATTGATTTTTTATAATTTAACATCATTAGCAATAGTTTCAAAACATTAAATGGTGACACATTGTAGAAAATTGGTCAAATCATAAAAGATTAGGGAAAAACTCTTCGGGGGGTCATTATGTGTTAATCTTCCCTATTACCTAGGTCAAAAAGGGTATTGTTTTGGGGGTAGTATGTGAGGGAGTTTTAGTTTATTGCACCCTATTATTATCTAAACTTTTAATATTCATATATTTAAACCACCTTAAACTTAGTTTAAATTTTGTGTTTGCATTGAGTTTTGGAACCACATATTTATTTGAAATTTTAATTTTAGTTAAAAGCATGAAGAATAATGAAAAAAGTAAGGTGATTATGCATGATTAAAGAAGCATCATGCATTAAATGTTCAATTTTAATTCTAAAAACACATAACAAACATATTAGTACCAAACTATATTTTAAATGATGATGAACATGCTTGGTATGCACATAGTTAGTATATACAACAAACATTTGGTTTTGTTTCCTTGAGAAAATAAAATACAAAAAAAATGATGTTTTCAAGTTCCAAAGTCAACACAAACAAGACATTGTGCATTACAAACAAATAAATGAACCACCAAGTTGCTACATTTGAACCTACTAACAATTAATATTACTATAAATCTTTTATATATATAATTTTCTAATACCTATTATTAATATATATTCTAAATTAGTTACATTTGGATTTTGAAAATAAGCATAATCCTATCATGGAGCTAATTGATTTATATTTTATACTCAACAATCCATATGTGGGACCTTATATTTTTGCTTAGTTTTCTAATACAAAAAGAAATGATCTCCTTGAGAAAAATTTGCCCCAAAATTAAAATATGTGTGAAAACTTGGAAATAATTTATCCAAAAAAATTGGTCCTTAAAAACTTGGAATTTTAAATGAAACATTTGTGATAGAAAGTATTTATTGAAGGAATTCCTTAAGTCAATTGTTTTCCACCCAAAAATTCACTAATTTGAAAACCTTATTCGACCAAGACTAATGTTGAATTACACATGTTTATATGGGATTTATTGTCCACCATAACCGGACTACAACAAAATAATTTCACCATTAATATTATCAAGTTCTAGAATCAAATATTTAATTTCTTCACAAATAAATTAAATATTTGACATGAACATTGAAAACACGTGTTTAAATATAAAAATTCAAATTTTTATTTAGAGTATTGTGTTTGATTTCTTCTTTTCATGCAAAAAAAGGAACAAATCAATTAAATTGCCTCAATATTTGGAAAGACCTTAAAATTACAAAACTTGTGATTTTTGTCTATTGCGTTACATCTTGAGTCCATTTCACTAAAATAATACCTTCATTCAATTGTTGAAAATACCAACATGTATTCATTGAATTTCCTTAGCATTCATTTAATGCAATGGATTTAAGGTGAATTAAATAAAAATAAACACACAAATCATGTTTAAACACCTATTTTAAACATACTTGAAAGGCTCAATTTTTATTTTAAATTTTAAATTAATAAATTAAGAAAATATGTTATGAAAATGATGCACCTTTAGGTTTGTTAAGTGGTATCCATGGTAAATAATCTCCCTAATTCTCAACTTTGCAATAAAATGCAAACCCATAACACACTCCCTAACTCTTAACAAGAAAGATGGTGTGGGAGCTCTAAAATGAAACTACAAGAAGTTCATTAAGTTGAGCTCATGAACATCTAACAAACTTCACAAACCAACCAAGAGGGCAATTATGCATTTTGGAACCAAAACGATGCATGCATGAATGAAAACTTGAGAGGAAGCATTGCCCTTCTCCCTATAATATATGTAATAGTTATCAATGAAAATTACATTGAAGTGGTCATTTTTCCTCAAGACTATAAAGTTACTTTTCCACAATTTTGAGGATTCATAACTTTCTTTTTCACATTTAAATTGAAAGTTTTCAATAGAAAACTCATAACCTTTTTAAAAATTCCAATCATGTATCAAATTCTTCAATTGAATGTGATCCGACCTTTCAATTTGTAACTTAAATGACTAGGAATAATTTTAGTAGTGTCTCCCAACCCTTCCAATGGTCATAACTATTGTTACAAATATATGTTGGGAATGAAAATCCACTTTATTGTTATTTTTATAAAAAAAAATTCAAAAATCTAAATAAAGCCCAATTTATACAATTTTTGGTCCACATTCCTTGTTCCAAAAAATTGAAACACCCTAAAATCTTAACTCCAAAACTAAAAATTCATTCGAAAATGTTGAAGTTTCTTCCTTTACACTTTGATGCAACTTATGTACATGTGTTTGAATCAAAGGATTTCTTCACCTCACTATTGGCCCATTTCCCTTGTCTTGCTCAAAGCCTTAGTGTCAAGCCTAAAATTTGGGTCACAACAAGAAAATGTATATTCAAGCCTTGCAAGTTTTTTGACTAAATTATATAACCTTTTGAATTATGTTGTTGCCCAAAACATCAATTTGAGGTCTTAAACAAAACAAACCTTACCCAAGCAATTGAGGTCATTTTTTTAGCTTAAGTATGTCCTTTTGAACTTGTAAAAAAAACCCATTTTAATCCATGTTTTTAAAAAAAAATTCATCTATGATATACGTGAACATTTAGTTTTCCAATTAGGCATAATCAATTTTCTTTCCACCTTACTAGTTGTGTGTGAAGGTGGTCATTTTCTAATTGTCATTTCAAGGGTAATCAACTTGTCAAACCTTCACCTAACATTTTGACCTACTAGGTATTTTCATGGTTCTCGATCATCAATTGATTTAAAGACTTTTACATAGTGACTCGGATACATTTCAGCATTTAGCATGGCTTAATGGTGAGTTGGACCATCAACCAAATCTTACAAGGTTGAAAATTTCGACGATCATAGTACTTGAACGGATTTGGCATAAATTAATTTTTTTTCCATTTTTTCCATTTTTTAGAAAATTATTTAATATTTGTGCTGAATTTTTAATAAAATCAAAAGATCAACTATTAGGTTTGAATTGAAGACCTTCATGTATTAAGTCTTAAGACTAAAAGAGTCAAGACACACTAGACCGTTCCACAACCTTGAAGAGAGATTGTTTACTATTTTATATAATCATTACTTTCTAAAATTTTCAGAATTAAAAAACCAAGTGCCAAAGTTAAGATTTAAAAATTAATTAATTATTCTTGTTCCACAACCTTGAAAAGAGAATGTTTGTTATTTTATATAATCATATTACCTTTCAAAAATTTTGAAATTAAAAATCCAAATGCTTAAGTTAAGATTTAAAATTTAATTAATTATTCGACATTTTGTCACCAAAATCATTCAGGTACTACATACGGTAGTATCTTATTCATTTAATGTTACTAGCATTTTGACTCTAGCATTTGGAACATTGGTGGAATCAACTTTATTGATGTCATTCAAAACTTTCAAAATTCATGAAAATGGGTTGAACAACTATAATTGTTATACATTTGCAAGTCATCCATACTAAAAATTGATTTTCACCCAAAGCTTCTAAAATTCAAAAAGCCTATTTGTACTAGTTTAAATGCTAAACCCTAAAACCATGCATGTATTCTATCAAGTTATTGCATGGTCTCAAATTTTGCCTCAATTGTCAATTGAGATATAATGAGAGCAATAGTCCCACTTGTTAATTATTACATTATGGTTGTCAATATGTCCATCCAAATTAAACAAATTATTAGTGTAATGAATATGAGTTTGGAAACTCAATTGTGTTTAATGAAATCGTCTTACACAAGGGTATAAAACTTGCCTCACTTTGAACCTAGAATTGATGAGCATCATAAAGTTTAAAACCATTGACTTAGGGAACAATCAATAGTCTAAAAATATTGGGCTCAACCTTGAAACCAATGGGTTCTAGTTTTTGATAATATTTCTTAAACACGAACCAAATGGAACCTCCATTTTTAAAAAAGAACCATTGGTCCACCCAAACTCCATCGGGCCTTTTTTTTTAAAACCTTGACCTAACCAACACTAGTTTATATGAAGGAGCTTGGAAATGGAAAGTACATGAACCTTGCAAAGTATGGATCAATACTCTTTCCCTCGTATCAAGGTTTATTGTCCATTAGCAATGCTAATGTGAACACGAAATTGAATTTACACTCTATATTATACCATTAATAATTAAATTTGAATATGTCCCCAAGAATCATAAAATTAGAAAATCAATTTTTGGAGGTAAAAAAATAATGTCAACCCATGATCATGTAAAAATTTGGAACTAAAACATTACAGAAATAGGAAATAAGAACTAGAATTTGGCTAATTTTTTTGCTTTGTAAGTGAAATGAAAGACACTCTAATGCAAAAAAAAACTCACCAAGAATTCTTTTATTATTGGTGGATAAAAATATTTAAAATAGGATTTTGCTGCAAATTTATGATACTATACACATTACCAAATTTTGACATTTAATATTATTAAATGATGGTGTAAAAATGGAGGGAAATCAAAGTACACATGTGTAATCCTTGGGAATGGAACCATGACCTCTAACCATATATATATACCAATTCTATGAACATTTTATTTTATCTAATGACATAATATTTTCTTTGAGTCAAAATGGGTCATTGGTCATATACATTTCATTAAATTCATAAGTTTATTTGAATTGTAAAGTTTGAATATTCAAATATTGGTTACGTAAGAGTAATATACACATTGCCACTTTGGCAAAAAAAAAATACCAAACAAGCCACCCATGTTCAACATTGATTACTAGAATGTTCAAATTTCTAAGGAAATGGTCTTGCAACAACCCAACTTTTGTGAATGGAAGAAACCCAATTTACAAGAATTTACAATAACTCTAGTTTGAATTGTTCATTCTTTGGCAAGTTATTCCAATTCCCATTCAATATAGTGGCATGAATATAGTGGCATGTTTTATAGTCTTTTCTTGGATTCCAATTCTAGGCAACATCAAATTGAAAGAATCTCATCACCTTTAACTACAATTCATATTTATCTTGATCTTTTAGTTTCTTTTGCACGAACTTGAGTATAATGGCATGAAACTTAAATGAGGAATTTTCTTTGAAATGACAATATTCATACACAACTTGTACATTTATTAGCTTGTCACCCATCCTTCACCAATTTATTTATCACCCGGTTTCGTCATTTTGGAATGTACATTCATCAATTTATTCATCAACCTTTTTCATTATCTTGGAATCATGTACATTCCACCAATTTTCCATCCATCCAACTTTGACATCTTTATCATCCATACGTCATATCTTCATTCATGGAAAGCTTACAAAATGGTGCCATTGAAATTTGGCAAGACAATATAGCAAAGCTACCCACATAAGTTGATTAACTCAAACTAGACTTTGACCATACCCTAAACCCTAACCCTAAACCTTAACCCTAAACCCTAAACCTAGGCTTCAATTTCCATGGAATCAAATATTTACAAGGAAACTACCTAAAGCATTCCAAAGTCTTACAAATCATTGACACCCAAACTACTAAAAGCTTTTCAATCCAAACAAACTTGAGACACATGCAAAAGTTGCCCTAGACTTGGATGCAGAATGCAAATTCAAAGGTAGTACAAACTTGCTCTTACTTTCTATGGCTGCTCTTTGGTATTGGTCACACACAGAGTCACACTAATTGACAAAATTGCAAATCTTGTGATTTGCAAGAGTCTCTCTGACCTCACCTGCACTATAAGTATGGACCAGTGTGGGACCAGTTATAAGAGACTTCACCAACCACCAACCTCCCCCCCCCCGCCACAAGGTGTTGGGGGCGGTTCTTAGGGTTGATAACCGTGGTCCTCAAATAATCAAATACCCGGATTTGGTGTAGAATCCATGGTCATTTTTTTAAAAATCAATTGCATGGTTCTCATATATAACCATGATTTATAATAATTGGTGTGTGTTTTTCTTTGTTTCTTTCAATTCCATGTATAAAAAAAATTCGGTGAATTTTTCGAAGGAATTAGCAAAATTAGCTGAATTTGCACTAGAAAAAAGAATTAATTCTAAAAGATTTCCCAATTTAAAAGAATTTATTTGTTTATTTATTTTTGAAAAGATAATCATTGGAACTGAGTGGCTAGATAGATACCCGTCCCTACCTTGTACGGGTAAACTCTGTTGCATGTACAGCCATCATCCACAACATGCACAATAGTTATGAATCACCGGCATTGAGCGGGTATTTGATTATGTTAATAACCATCAATTCTAGTAATTTCAAAAATATTTTTGAATCAGATGATTGTTGGTTCTTGTTAAATAAACAAACAAACCCATATATATAAAAGAATAAAAAGAACCGGGGGTTTTCATGAAAGAATTGGTAAAGGACCAGTGGTTACTAAGGTGATATAATATGATTTTTTTTCAAGTTTTTTAGAACCATGGTCATATTTCTATTACTGGTTCTTTGAATTTTATTTTTCTTAGAACTGTGATTTTGAACTTTAATCAAAATTGCTGTGATAACCGCCTGGGTTTCTGATAACCGGACCAACACTGCTAATTAGCACCAATAACCAACCGAACAGAAACTTCAAAATAATGGACACTTTAAAAAGCTCATTGAGAACAAGAGTAGAAAAAGCTTTATTTTCAAAGACTAGGTACACAATTCCTAATCAATAGAAGAGCTAGTTAGTAGAGTGTGATGAGGCTTGCTTGCACTAGGGTTGCCAATGGTTTGTTCTAATTCAGTGTTTGTTGTAACAATGAATTGAGAATTTGAGAAGAAATGTTTGAGAAGAAAATGTGGGTGGGACTTGATTTGCTTGAGAGGAAATTTTGAAGAAATGAGTTGAATCAAAAGGTGAGGGATGAAGAGGTGAAGTGAAAGGGTAGGTTTGTGAGTCTGGTAGTGGACGCTTGGGCCTATCACAAACATGAAATCTTTGCTTCAAAATTGAGTCCCTCCTCCCTCTTCAACACAAGTGTATTTTGATGTGTGTGTGCATGTTTTGGTTTGAGTTTTGTCACATTGTATGCAAATCAACATTTCTCTTGAAATTTCTCTCTTCTAGTTATGCCTACCAAACCCAAGTGAATTTTTATTATTGTATCCAAATCAACATTTCTCTCAAAAACTTTCACTATTCTAGTTATTTGCACCAAACCCAACTAAATTTTTGTTATATTTTATTCATTCAAATCAACATTTATCTTGGAAAATTTTGCTCTTCCAATTATGCCGATCAATCTCAACTAATTTTTTGGCTTGGATCTTCATCTTAAGATCAAAATTGACTCTAACAGTGAAATCGATGTTGTGTTTTTGTTGTTGGTCACCTTCATTTTGAAGTCCATTTTGTTGATCATTTTGGTCACCATATCGTCAATTACAAATGTCAATTATTCATCTCCAACATTAGGTGCCCTACTTCTCCGACCTCTTCTCCTTGTCCTTCTTGTGACAAGTCTCCAAATCTTGAAGTCAGTTCTTTTAGTTGCATTAATCACTTCATTTGTCCAAATTCCTTCTCTAAGCTCTTTTGTTTTGCCATGCATTCTTTTTGCTCTTCTAATTTTGAGGTTAGCCATGTTCATAACACTTATTTATCATCTCTTCTATTGGTAGACATTTCAAAGAATTTCCACATGTTACAAACTTCTTTGCACCCATGCATAACTCTCCCTATACTTACATGGAACCCAATATGTGATCCTCAATTATTTTCAAGCTTAATTCAAGCCACTCATTGTGAAATGAAACTTTGGTTTTGACAAATTGAACACATGAACGTTGACAATATTGGACAAGCACAATTGAAGGTGATTTGTGTGATTATATATAATCACATTACAACGTGTCAAGTCACCAACACAAAACGCATGTGTAGACTATTGGATCAAGATCTTCAACTTCCTTCACATGTGACCACATTATTCAATAAGAAAGATAAATATATTTGAATGACACAATTTGAGGCAAGCTACCAAATGCTCTAGTACCTAAAGTTTTACCATGGCTACTATTTTCAAGTTGTTTACATTCCATATCATTTGCACAAGGTGGAATATGTCACATGTTTTCTCCAAGTTTCTATCAACTTTGCTCTCTTATCCCTTCAATGGGTCCTTGATTTCCATGATTAGTGAAAATGAATATTGTATACCTAATACAACAAATAAGCAAACATCAAATAGTGGGTCAATTTCAAGATGATATATACCAATTTTTTCAACCCAATGTAATAAACACACACTTGCTATACTACTTATCGTGTTTGCTTTCATTCATTATATGATGTCATCAAATATCTTTGTATTTGCAATCACATGAGCAACTTTTGTACCCACTCCTCTAAGTAGCTATGACTTTCTAGTTGACATAATTGTTGCATAATATCAAAGTTTACAAATTATAATTGCAAAATAAACATCAATAACAAAAATGAAAATTGTTGATGGTATTTCAATTTCATCATAAGGGTTTAATACAAATGTGTGGATCACCTTCTAAAATATGAAGCTATTGTTAACAATTATAAAGAACCTTGGCAAGGGGTAAAAAAGTTCACCAACAAATTTCCTCATGAATTTGAAAATGCAATTTATGATTGGATTTCATGCATGGAACGTAGAACCCAAATGGTTTAATTGCATATGAAAAGATCAATGGGAAACAATCAACATATGCATGCCTAATATGCTCCAATATATTTGTCTTGTTGATCACCATTCTTGTCCCATCATGGTAAAATTTTTGGAGAGGAATTTATTGTGATTACAAAGATGTGGCTACATGGGAGTGAAACCCAATATTTAACAATGCTTAATTGGCATTTTGGCAAGTTACTTCTCAAGTCCTTCAATGAGTTTCCTAACCTATTACTTACTTCCAAATATTTATTGTGTGCTAAGTGCTATGCTTTGGTATGCCTAGGTACAAGACATAAGGGCACTACAAATTATGGCTTCTTACTCAACTATTATATCATTGCCACACATCCTTCTATGACCCCCACTAGCTTTGTTTAAGACCCTAATTGGATGCATGTGTGGACATGGCTCCAATCAACTTCAATCATGATCTTAAAACATTTGCATTATTGAGATTTTAATGTCAAGGGATTTTCCACTTGAAAATGAAACTAAATATTTTAAATGAAATGTTAAAAACTTGTACTGAAATTAATTATGTCAATAGAATAAAAAAACTCAACTTCCACGTTAATGGCAGTTGAAAATGGACATCCATAGATGATTTTGAAACAAATGAATTGATGGGATTATGTTCATTCATAATTTCACTACAATTTTAATCTTAATATATAATTCAAATGAATTGGGATCAATTAAGGGTTTTCCTTCACTTTTAGGGTTTCCAATTCTAACTTGTAAATCACCTCATTATTTGACCTAATTTGATTGTGAAACAATAATTCAATATTATTTATGATTTATCATAATATTCAATACATGTAAACACATAATTATGAAAACCCATTTAAGATTTTTTTGGTTTTGATATAGGGGAAGTCATATCCAATTTTTCCCAACTCATGTGTAGAATGTGAGTAATTGAAAAAAAAAGTAATTTTATAATTTACTTAAATGTAAATAGGGTGTTTGAAAATTATTATTGGGATTATATATTTTTAAAAAATTAATTAAACAAAAATTAATTTTTTTTGTACTTCATAACACAAAAATTACATTTTATTCTTCACTTGTTTCATAAGATATACAAAAAGTGACTTCCTTGGGTCTTCAATTTATGTCCATTGGAACAATTGATCTAAATTAATTATTTTTCAAATGTCCTTAGTAGGAGTTTGGTGGTATTTTTTTCTAGGTCACATTTACATGTTTTAAATTTTTAATTGTTATAAATACCATTTTTTGGTTATAGGTGGTTAACTAAGAAAAGTGATATGTTTTCATGGTTATGTGTATTCTTTTCCATGGTGACATGCTATCACAAAATGTGCAACCCACAAGTCAAAGGAGGTCCAATAGTACCATTTTCTCAACCATAATCTCATGGTTACTCAATTCATTTGGTGTCAAATTTGTTGATATAAGTTTTCAAATTTTCATAGTAGTTTTTGTGATTATAGTTTTCATTGTATGTTTATTTCAAAGTCACATGTGTAAGTTTTCAATTTTTAGTGGATACATTACATGGTTATAGGTTTCATTTTTCATAGTAACATGTTATCACAAAATTTGCAACCCATAAATCAAATGAGGGGATAGTACCATATGCACAAGGATAATTTCATGGTTACTTAATTCATGGTGTTAAATTCGTTGATGTAAGTTTTTAGAAATTCCTAATAGGGATTTTTGAGGTTATTATTTTTGTGGTATGGTTTTTTGAGCTCACATAAGTAAATTGTCAGTTTTTGATGGTTATAAGTTTTTCTTTTCATGGTAGTAGGTGCAATTTTTCAAAGTGACATGTTATTATAAAATTTGCAACCCACAAGTCAAAGGACAGAATAGTACCATTTTGCTTGCACACTCTCATGGTTGAATTGTTACAATTCATAATCTTTGAGTAATTGTTGGGTGCGCATCTTTACCTTGCCTTTGAAATTATTATTTTGCAGCAATCTTGTTAGGTAACTTGTAGCTATCTTTAAAAAAATTCTAGTAGATTATTAAATGGTAAATTCTTTGCTAGAAATAATTTTTAAAAATTGGATTAGTAAAAAAAACCTTGTCGTTTGTGGGTTTTTTGAGTTTTGGAAACATGCATGCTTACAATTGAATTCTTTTTTATCCTAATTTTTGGAATTATAACATTTTATTGCCACACTAGAAAATTGCTACAACACAACAAAAGGAGTTCGTATTTTAAGCTTTAAAATTGTTGCATGAAACTAGTCTTGCAATATAACATAAAGAGGCTGAAGCTATTATGAATGATTCAATTAAGGTAATGTTTAGAAGTTACAAAAAGTTAAAGTCCAACATGGGTCAATAATAGATGCAAGTACTTGTTATCATTTCTTTTAAGTTGATATTGCACATTAAATTTGTAAAAGAAAAGATGTTGGAGCTAAATAGATAAGTTTTCATATGCACAACAATATACAAACAACTTCCATTTAAATATTATAAAGTTCTTTTTTTTTCAATTTTGTGAAATAGTTGGATTGGCAATCATGCAAAAGAAAACTTAGCCAAATTTGGCTAGAGATCGAAGAGGTGATGCAAAAAAAAACAAGAATCCTACTATGGATAGGTGGCAAGCTAGGACCTACTGTTTAAATTGGGCAAATTCAAAAAAGTTTTAAAAACTCAACAAACTTGGTGGATTTTTTGGAAAACACCCTTAGGAGCTTTTGCAAATCACCAAGTGGTGAAATTTCACCCCAAAACAACCATGTTAGTTGTGCTATCAATCAATTGCACATATTTATTTTTAAAGGTTGTGCTTACATGTAGTTTACCTTACCTATACCAAAGTGCATAGGTCAAGAAATGATCAAACTATTCATCTCATATATACTAATGATTACTTTTATAATATGGAATGACAAAATCTAAATTTTCTCAACAAATAATAGTTCGATGCAAGTATATAACTAAATTCAACATCCAATATAAAAAAATGATGTGTTTAATATTCAAAAACTCGACTTTATAACATTGGACTACCATGTTACCCTGTCATTATCATTGACAACATTGAATTGAGACAATAACTACAATTAATAAAGATGAAAATCCATTGAAAATGCAATAAAAATTCATGACATGTACTTCTAGAGCTTTGCTAATGCCATCTTAGTGTGATACCATTGGGAATTGATTTGTTTCAACACCACTTTCTTCACCCTAAATTGTCACCTTCCGTGGAATGATATCAATCATCCCTTGAGCAATTTGTTGGGCCCTACACCCACAGGGATAGGGACTATTACATTGGATCCAACTTTTGGAAGTTTTACCTTATTAGATATGGTTTCACATTAGATGAATCGGTTTCTTTGTTGAAAGTGTTCAAACTATTTAGATTGGAATTGAATTTTTGGATGTTCATAGTGTGGACACAATAGGTAGATGTACAACATCTTATCTATTGGCAAGGTTAACATGTTTGTGATGCCTTGTTTTCAAGTGTCCAATGGAATTGAATCTTGATGAACTATTGCAATAATTTAAATCCATATGACATTTTGAAAGAGATTTCAATTGATGAAGTATGATGGAAAACATTGAGAATTGGTACTTGTAGTAAAATTTTAAATTTTAAATGATGCCATGGAAATCGAAAACATTATTATAATGCATGATTAACATAATCTTGGAACAAGGTCTTTGATATCATAATTCTCATGATCTTTTCAACTCCCTTTCTAAATGTTTATTCTAGGGCCAATTTGACCCAACAAGTATCCACAACAATGTTGTCCACTTGTCATCTTCCACAATGCAACTCTTAACAACACTTTGTTGAATCTTCACATCATACATATAGGGCTTGTTAATTTCTTGCCAAAATGAGAATCTAAAATGGCTCTAAAATCAACCTTTAATTCCCATATAACAAAATCCCTTGATGTGGTTAGGTGAAGGAATTTTCATACACAATTGTTGATGCAATTATGTAGTTTGGAACTTGAACTACATGAAAATGCAAGCTAAATCCCATGTGAATTCAAACTTTGGTCTCTCCCCTTATGACAACATTGTTCTTAACTTCAAATGTTGGGTGCATTTGTTTTCACTAATGACAAATATAACACCATACTCTTGTTTCATTCCATTGTGCTAGAATACGATAACAAAAAATGTTTTTTTGCTTGTTGGTGCCAAAAGAAATCATGTTACCGATTATTGTAAGTTTGCCCAAAAACCTTAAATCATGCACATTGCTTGTAACAATAAGTACATTGGAGAAATGATTTTTTTTATTATGTTCATATTATCACCAACTCTAAATGGCATAAGCAATGCAATTTGGGATGAATGTAATACATATTCTTGTCATCAAACATTTTATGGAAAGTGTGGGTCAAAAATCTTCTTATAGGACCTATAGCATCCACAACCCCTTCTTTTTCCTATATGCCAATATCAATAGTCTTCATGTACTATTAGGTTGCTGATGGCCACATCTCCTTTTTAAAGTCATGAACCAAAAAAATGGATCACTTGAACTCTTCACCAACCTGAACTTGGGAGAAATTCAATCAAAATCATAATTGTTAAGATCATCCACTTCATAGACTATGTTAAACAAAGTCATGTGAACATTAATCTTGTGACATAACTTACACTATAATAATAGCTAGCTTGTAGTCTTGTATGCAACAACTCCATATTAATAGCACATGTTATGATGTGAATTGCCAATTCATTAGACATAAACATTTCTATTGATGAAAAATACGAATTCAACATGAAAACCAAAAGGTGTTAAATTCAAGGAAAAGAGAAGCAATTATATAAACCATATCTTCTTTTCAATATGGGGAAGAAATAACAAAGTCTTGTAATAAACTTGCACAATTTGCAAATGAAAGTGGCAAAACATGTATGCATTTCCACAAGATTTTTTCTTTTGAGCTATCACCAACAAGTTAAAATGAACAAGTCTTGGAGCATGGTATATTTTCTCCCTTCACCACTTTGCATGATCCTTTGAACCATTCCTTGAACTACATCCATCATAAATGAACATGCCAAGGAAGGGGTAATTAAAATGCGAATAAGAATGTTAGAAGCTAATAAGGTTGAAATTCTCAAATTTGTTCTTAACACACCATCACGTATATCCCATTTTTTCCCAATCTACATGTTCATTTGCTTGAAATTGAAAAAATATATAAATTGGGCTTCAAAAGGGAGGTCCTCACATTTTCTCACCTACACCTCTAATGTTATCATGGACATAATTAATCCCCTAAGTTGCCTCTCCTATTAGAGAGCTTTATAGAAGCCTCTAATTGAATGTCATTTTTACAAGTCAAGGTAATTGTCTCCAAGCATTTCAAAAACATGTTATTTCAAACTTGGGCTTCACTTTGATTGTGCACTACCAATGATAATCAATTGACGTAAGGTGAAAATATTAATATTTTCAAAGTTACTTAAATAAATTATTTAAAATATGATTAGTTACTAGACATTGGTAATCCATGATCATATAGATTATCCATGAAATCATTTTTACTTCCATTAATCATAGAATATGAAATTTAATTTTCATCTACTAAAACATGAATATTTTTGGCATCCATGATTTTTTTTGGCACCTTTGTTGCCTCAAAAGAAATGTTTTTGGGCCTTCCCAAAAACCCCTAGTACAAAAAATATATAAAATATAAAATCTTCTCAAGCTTAGTGCCTAGAATGTCTCTATGTATTTCTTTGTGTTCTTCAACATTGTATCCAAACACCCTCGACCTTCAACATCTTGGTGCCCCCTATTGCCCAAAATAGAAAAAAATCATGTCTAACTTAGCACCCTTGGTGTTTCTAGCATGCCTTATTAATCTTGCTTATTGCCATTTTTTCATTCCTTGTCAACATCATGTTTTTTTGTTGTTCCCCACGTTTCATCATCCTTGGTGTTGTATGGGTGTGTTTCTATTGTTGATCAAGCTTAGGAAGTTCTTGAACCAAAACATCGCACAATATCTTGTTGTCCTATCCCAAGCTAAAATGTTCTCATACCATAACATTCACCCCATGAAGTATCAACCCCACAATGTACCTCCAAAGGCAAAATTGTGATTATCTTATAATTATTCTTGTGAATTCCCCATCATTTTGCACAATTTCCAATTACATTGGCAAGTGCATATCTTTTTTCTTTCTCACCCTTGAACATTTTATAATTATTGGTTTGATTTGTCTCACATTGGTTAATATTGTCAAAGTTGCCCACAAAGGTACCCACATCACATGGAGAAAATAACCAAATTTTGTTGTCAAATAAAATGGAATTTAATATCTTCGCAAGTGTGGAATGGTGATTCAACATTTGGGAGAAATTTGCACACATAGTAGCATACCTAGGCATTGATTGCAACAACTTGGCAAGGCTTCTTACAAGACAGGGGTGGTAGGGAATTTACCTTCACATACCTATCCCTACCTCAAAAACATCATTTCCACAACTATGCTCTTATAGGTTTCAACATTATAAAACTTGTAATGAATATATTACTACCTTCAAGAAAAATTCAAACAATTATTTAACTACCTCTATTGAGGGTTTCAAGGAAAGCAATGAAAGAGGCCTTACATGAATCATAACCAACTATACCACTACTACTTGGCAAGTTTGGCACATATGTGTTGAGAAATTTATTTATTTTAAATTTAAGATTCACCATGGGAGTTCTTTAATTTTGAACTTTTTGGTATACAAGGAATTTAAATATTAAATTCTAACTCAACTTCAAAGTTTTTTTATTATCCTTATGGTTAGTGTGTTCACAACTAATATGCTTATTTGTACAAGGCCAAGGTTCGATTCTAGATTCTTGCAATTTAAAATTTTGAAATTTTTGACAACATGGTTAAAGAATTTTCAAAACTTTTGGCAAAATAAAAAATAATTTAACTTATGCTGAAGTTGCCCATGTACTATGGTATATGAAACATCAACATATATAAAAGGTAGTATTTTATTACAAAGCCAATGCACATGTGGATCATGGATTATAAGTGCAAAGCACACTCCTAATATCTTGAGTATTGTCCCCTCTCTTTTCAATCAAATTAGATCATTTGTCCTTTGGTTTTACATTTGCATTTTCAATCAAAAGATTCAACCATGATTCTAGTGATTGAATGCTTGAAATTGCTAAGCACATTACAATTTATCAAATATTTTTTTATTGGTATTGACATCTACAATTCAAGTTTCCAACTCTTCAAATAAAATGGACATTAATTTTTCATTTGGATGTTGATTGTTTTCCTATTTCTATAAATCAATGGTTTTAACATGGACCATTGTAATTTTGGATTAAGGAATAAATTATGTCTGGAATCTCCCCTGATTTTCAATTTACATATCTATTTTCAGTCATATCATTCAACAAGATTTGAACTTATCCAAACTTGAAATTGTTGGGCACATTGCAAAATCAAAATTTATTGTGGGTATTGACATATAGGGAAGATTCTTGTATATGTATTGAGGTATTTTTTTCAACTCTTCAAGTACAATTGACATGTGGATGTACATGTTCATTGTTAAATCTTGTTATAAAAGTTGGTGCTATCAATATGTACCATTTTCATTTTGGGTTTCACAATAAATTATGTTTGGAGCCTTTCCAACTAAGATGGTATTTTTTCATTTTGGTTGGCAACATATAAGAACTCACCCCATGACACATTTACTTGCATGGGGGCATCAAATGGGGAGTCACATTTTTTGTTATAGGTTATTGTTGTTGTTGACAAAAAATCATAAAAAAATGTTGGTTACTCAACAACAACAACCAAGTATGGACATCGAATAAAAGTTCAATTATATTTCGTTGCTAAACATTCGCTTGTGCAAGAAGACATGGAACATGCGTTACCTAATGTCTACAAGACTTATTTAACAAGTTCATCAATGTACAACCATGTAAAATTCTTGTTCATTCTTGAAATTGTGTTTTGCTTGTCAAATAATTTCTTTTGATCATTCACTAAAAACACGTGTCATGGATTATGTATACAATAGTGGTTAATCCAATATGTTGGTATAGAGAATAATTGTTCACTTCAATGTGTCTTCACAATTTGCAATAGATCTCCATTGTTGATTGTGTTTCATTTTTGGATTAAGCTCAAGTTGTGATTTCAAGCTATTGTGTTGCCAAATATATGATTGCTTAAAGGCAAAAATTTTCTTTGTTCAAAATTTTGATGACATGAATTTGCATGTTTGGTTGTTTTTTAATATTTCAACACACATATTTAGAACACATTTGATGTCAATGCATTTAAATTCAAACCTTTTTTTGTATGCATATAAAGAATTGAAAAACTATGATAACAAATATGGTCACAAGTAGTCACCCTTTATAAACACAATTTTACCTTGATGTTTGATAATAGGAGTTTGACAATTGCTAATGAATTTCACAATGCTTCTTTTCATGTTGTGTTTACACAAACATTTCAAAGACATGTATACCAAATGGTTATTACATGGAACATACACAATGTCTACAAAATTATGAAAATTAAAAGGTTTGTTCCATCTCATGTTCCTACAAAAGTCTTCCAATCTCATGAAAGAGAACTTAAGCAAGTACTCCACTAATGCAATTTCCAAGCATATAATTTTGTTATTTAATCATCATGTGCACGTTACAACCCTTGAATTCTTTGATGTGAAGTTTTATCTCAGTGTGCATATACATGGGAACCTTGTTCATACTATATATATGTAAAGAAATATTGCCACCCTTGGACAATGCAACAATTGAGTTTCATTGGATTATGGTTTCCAAGATAGAGGATGCAAGTCTTCCAAATCAAGTACCTAAAGATGAAACTATTGATCGATTTCACAATATCACTCGGCTACATGAACTCATAGTCTTATCTTTTATAATATCCACAAGTTGGATTTATGTGGAATTCAATATATATGAAAGATGGTAGATAAGACAATGTTTGTGAAAGAAAAATGGTTATAATACTAAATTCAATCATATATTACTCATGGGATCAAAAAAAAAGTTGTAACCAATGGATTTAAGCAATAAAAAATTCAAAACACAATTTGAAAATATTTGAAAATGACATATTCTTGGAATTTTTAAAATTATAAACCTTAACATCATAGTATAAAAAAACTTTGAAATTTTCTTAAGATAACAAAAAGATGTATTGAGAAATTTCATCAATATTCTTGATGAAAAGCAATCAAAAGCAATGGCCTTAGGGGGTGGGTGTGGCTCATGATTGAGTGTTTGCACCCTATAATGATTTTTTAAATATGGAAATAGAATATTATAATTAAAATAGTTAGGGAAAGAATGAAATTCAATTTTGCGCATGCATGTGTCCAAAAAACCAAAAATATTACTAAGGATGAAAGTTCTTTTCAAGTTCAAATAGAGAATTTAGTGCCTGAAACTTTGCTAGAAATGAACATAACTACCATAGTACCTTTATTATTTCGAAATAGTCTAGGCGAATATTTGTTTATTTTTCATTTTTTCACTTCAGCCTTACAATCACAAATTTCTTAAAAATTTGAATATAATAAAAATGAAAAAAAAATAATTCATCGTATTATTGCAAATAGGTACTTATGTAATTATATAGTTACTAATAAATAAGGAGATTAAATGTTGTTAAACTAGACCTTTACAAAATGAATCAATCAATTGTGATGATTTAAGGCAAGCAATAATTTTAAGTAAGTACTTGTTATTGAAATTCATGTGTGATAGTTAGGGTCAAAAGTGTTCATGGACAAATGAACAAAATGATCCATAAATTTCAAAACTTTAAAATTAAAATTTTAAAACTTTGGACAAGGCGACTAGTAAAGTTTTCAAATTTTCAAATTTTATTATTATTATTATAATTATGGCCGAAATGGAAAAGGTACTACAATATATCCTATTTAATAGGATTGCCTAAAAAAGCATTTTAGAGGTTGGGCAAAGCTACTCGAACATCTACCTAGAATTGTAAAACATTTAACTATGAGATTATGCTTGTGCAAATGATACTACTCCCCCCTTTTGAATTATGGGATACAAATGGTAACACATTATTTTGAAATTTTTGACCTACAACCATGAAAATCAAAACATGTAACCATGAAAAGTAAAACCTATAACCGTGAGAAAAAGAACATGTAAACAATAAAAACTGAAAAGTTACACACATAACCTCAAAAATTTGTACCATGCATGTTGTAACAATGGCAACCTACTACCATGAAATCATGAAAACTTACACCGATAGATTTAACACCATGCAATGAACAAACATGAAATTATGTTTGTGTAAACGTTATTCCCTTCGATGACTTTGTGGATAGCAAATTTCATGGTATAATGTCACCATGAAATAGTACACTTGCTACCATAAAAAAAAAACATGAAAATGTAACCAAGAAAAGAGATACTTGTAACCATTAAAAACTGAAAACTTGAATATGTAACCTTGAGAAAACTTACCATGAAAACTACAACCACAATTATTGCTGCCAGGAAATTCTGAAAACTTCCATTAATAAATTTGAAATTTAACATGAAATGAGACAAAAATCATTCCATAGACTTGAAGCCTATCACACTAGAGCCTTTGTACTAGTGTGGTGTGGTTCTCTCTTTTTCAAAGAAAGAACAGGCAGGTATGAGTCGGGCATATGAAGACTGAGAGTTCTAAAAAATCAAAAGAAACCTTTGATCCTTGACCAAACCAGTTCTGATCATCAACCAATGGTTTTAAAAAATTCAAAGAACCAGTCATATTTAACCTAACCCTAAATCCACCACTTCTTTGCCAGTTCTTTCATGAAAACCACCCATTCTTTCAAAATTTTGAAAAACCCAAAACCAGAGGACCTTTGAACAATACTAGTTTGTACCTGAGCTAGTGCCATACTCCATAAATGTATATAATCAGTAACAAACTTCTTCAATTTACAGAAACCTTTCACATATAGTCTCCATTCTTGAGAGTTGAGGAGGCCAAGGTTACATAAACCTGCATCATATCTTACAATAGCTCTTTATAGCAAAACCCATTAAACAATCCCCAACATGACCCACTAAGCTTTATCAGCCATAAGATGGTTCATTGATGGACTGCCCATTCCTACAGATCTAATTATGGATACATGGATAAATAAAGGATTTACTTTAGCTCACGCCATCATTGGTACCAAATTACAAACCCATTCTTTGTCTCTTTTCCTGCTTGCAATGTTTAGTAGCTTTAGTGCCAAGCATCTATATTAAAAGTACAACCATCACGGGGAATTTATCATGATGTACAAAACAGGGCACATTAGTTGGCCCTTCAAAACAAAATTAATGACACACTGCTGTTCTTCAACCATCTCCAAGGTGATCCATATCAGAAGTTACAGTAGAAAGGCTGGTGTTAGATGGAATGAGAACTCTTTGAAGCGCCTCCTGCACATTCATGCTGCTCATCCCATGCACACCTCCTGCCTGAAATAACCCACATCACCAACTCAATCATTCTCATGATGTTTCCAGTTCTCAGGAGGAGGCAAGATGGAAAGGTCATAAACATATGTCTATTGTATGTTAGCCAGCTCCCTCATCTAGTGACACACCCTCCTAACCTTCTAGTGAAGTTCAAATAAGAAATTATGGCAGCAGAAGAGGGTTTCAACAAAATGACCAACTGACATACTTCAGCTGAAACACTTTGAGCCAGTCCAAACTGTATTGATAAAATGAAGGGACAAGAGATACAGGGCACATACCACTGCATTTACAGCAACATGAACTTCATTGTTGATGCAGGTACTATTGACCGATCGGACCTCCAACCCTAAATCATTTGATGCCATCAATATACGTATCAATGTGTCTGTCTGGTTGTTGGCCTCCACATTTATGACAACACCATCATTGTCTGGACAAACAGCAACTTTCCTTACACTGCCTAAGCTTGAGCTGACATCAAGGCTTGAATCTTCTTGGGCCTGGATTGATATTGTACTAGCTGGAGATTGGGAGTGATCAGTGCCTTTGCCCTGTTTTGAAAGAGGACCTGCAGCTTCTTCCAGATGTGCAACTTGTGTCTTCAGTTGGTGTATATAGTCTATAGTATGTGCGAGTACAGACACCCTGTCCTTCTGCAAAATAAACTCACTGGCACAGATAAGAAAGGCAACCCTAGAGTGCTTCTATCACAGACACACAAACGAGGTAGTGGACAAAAGCTGTAACGTTTAGATGCAGACACATGCAAAAACAAAATACCTTTTTGATGATGGGAATAAGGGTGCATAGAGTATGAAGTTTCTCATTGAAATTGTTCCGGCGACTGCGCTCTGCAAGTTTATGAACATGGGCAGCTTGATCATGAGCTGGATTTGGCATCTTTCCACACTCTCCAGAACTCAGGGTGCCACATGACCTTGTCAACTCTTGGTCTGCAAGCTTCTGAGCTTCTTTGATCATAGGGACTATTTTCTCTGTCCATTGCCGCAACAAAGACTGTCGTGATGAACGACCGTCTCCTCCATGCACTGCCAGTTTTGAGCATATTCTTCTTTTGAAGAGGGACTCATGGACATGCCGAAAATTTGATGCTGGCAGAGCAGGCTTGCAACTGTGCACATCCATCAGCAAGTTGGTGACATTGTTGGGCTGGCCTGTGAGGTCTTTCATGAAGCTCATATCAGTTGATTGTTGCAAATAGAATGGGTCGATGCTTGAAGTTGCCCGGTCTGATATCTTTAGTGGAGCTTCAGGAGTGCTATATGAGAGGCTTGCTTCTAGGAGATGAGAGAAAGATGAGAATTGTTTGTCAGTTTCACGGCTGACAGTTGATGTGGACTTTGCAGCTGAGGGATCACAGGGCTTATTGCCAGCTAAAAGATTGAGAAGGTCCTGAGCATTTGTGGCAGGCAAAGATACAGACTTCTTGCAAGAAGAATGCTCAACAGAAGATGCAGTAAACTCTGGCATTGTCATTGCCTCCGGCTCAACTTCTTTGGAATTCAGTGTGTCAGAATCCCATTTGCAAGAAGTTGTCATGTCAGGGTTGGACAAGGACTTTGTTGCCTTCTTACTTTCCAACGAATCGAACATGGTTTTTTCAACATCAACATCAATGTCAATCTCATCAAACGACCCACTTGGAAACCCATAATCGAAGAAGAGGGATTGGTTCCCTGGTGCAGTCCATAGAAAGTAAGGCTCCTCTTCCCTCAGAATTGTGCCTGAGTTCCCAAGACATTCATTGAAATCACCAGGGGGAGCATACCTGTTCACATTGAGGGAAGGAATGAACCCAGCACCAGATGAACCAGGTGCCATTATTTGTGCACCTGGTGTTCCTGAGTTCAGGGGACAAGTGACACCAAGAGAAGAAAATTGATCACTGCTGAGGTCTCCCTGTCCCCCAGGGTCCAAAGGGCTTAGGGAGCTTGGTAATGGAGACTCTATCACCCCTAACATGTGAGGTTTAACTGATGTTGATACATAGTCTTGCAAGCTGTTCATCAAAGCATCTGTTTCTGGTACCTGTGCCAACAATGAAGATGGGTATTACTCCACCAGACTTCTAAGCAAGTACTTTCAACAACAGACATCGCCCACAAAAACTTCTTCTAAGCTAAGACCTGCAAACCTGCAAAGTGGTAACACGTTCGAAGCAGACACACTTGTATTATGAACCTAAGTCTACTGGGTCTTCACCAACCAGTGTCATAGATAACAAGCAAGCTCAAAAGTGGAGAGAGAAAGGAACCACTTTTTTAAGTTTCATACTAGGTTCCCCACCACAATCAGCACAGATGAATCTCATGGAAAAGATGGGCATCCACATACCAAATCTGTTGTAGCAAGCTCTGTACAATACATGCCATCTGCTCCAAGCCCAGGAATGCAAACAACTGTCTGTTGCAGCAAAAAACCACACTATCATTAAACTTTCTCAAACATTTTATACAAGGGAAAAGTCAACAGGAAATTTTGCAGTCATAACCTCCATTTGCAAGCAAACTAAAAAAGAGCTCCAAGATCATAACAGTAACAGCCCTGGTGCTAGAAGACCCTGGAATATCCCTTGAGGGAGGAGTGGGTTTGTCCAAACTTTGATCAGAATTACAGCAAAATAGGAAGCAAAAGCTATACAATACAAAGAAGATGTCATACCTGAATGTGTGCTTCCTATTGATTGCCCCCAAGTTCCAACAAAACAGACACACAAAAAGGTCAGATTACCTGGTAACAACAAGAGACCAGACACAAAAGGGTCAGAGTACAGAGCATACTTTGGCAAACCGAAAGTTCTCAATCTACATTTCTTGGCTATTTGAAGATGCAATTCAAGGGATTCCCCTACTCTTTTTTCCTCTAGGATATAAATAGAGGGAACAAAATGTTTTGCAAGCAGGACAGATTGCCACAAAGAGGATATTTTGAAGATAGGTCTGATCATGAAGGAGATTTTCAGTTACCTGCAGAAATTGGGCTTTGTACTTGTCTGTGCGAATTTCTGCCATGTTGGATGTCCACCAAATAGGGGAGCCTCCTTGCAATGCTAATGCTGAAAAACTGCAAGCACAAACATGACCAGATTTTCTGGATATCTCAGATTTAAGCTCACACAACATAGATGAAGACTGATAAAGTGTCTGCAGACACTGTCCATGGTTTCTCTTGATCCATCTTGGGCATAGCCTCCCATCATTTATACAGATTCCATGCTTCCTTTCAAGGCCTACAAGCTTTTTTCTCACTCAAAAAATGCGTTGGTCATCTTAGCTTACCCCAGTGCACAAGGGTCCTTGAAGATGGAATAGAATTGTGGCATGAAAGTTTGAGCAGACTCTGTGCTCAAAGGGTTGAACCAGCCATGGACCCACTCCAGCAGCCTGTAGACACACAAATTCAAGCTCAGCTATCAGAACCAAGCACAATCTCTACCACTCCACTGCTAATTCCTACCAACAAAAAACCTAAGGTCAAGATGCCCTCAGACTCTTCAAGCTGATGCTTAATCACAAAGAATAGAAGGACCGCTGCAACTCTCATGGCCAGGAATTGCTCACTCACCCATCACTGGAAGAGAGTTTCCAAACAACTCCATAAGTCCATTCCAAGGACTGTACCAAAGCTTTCAGGCGCTTTTGGGAAATCTGATCCTCTGACATCCTGGGATAAAGTTGAGGTGTGACTCCTTGCATTTCCAAACTTCTGCACACTAAGTTCTTGCAGCAGTTAGGGAGGGAGATACATCATCATAAGCCAGACATTTGGTGCTGGAGATTTTGTTCTGCTAGCTAGGCTGCATCAAATGGGACTTGTAGAACAGACTTTCCCATCAGAAGACTTTTGAGAGTTTTCATTTTGCCATCCTCCAACAGAAAAAGTTGAAGTGCATCAAATTTCATTTGCATAATAAGAAGAGAAAATTCAATGGTTAAGGCATTCTAGTGCCAGACAACTACTGCCAAAAAAGAAATCACTCTTTGAGGCACTTGACAACAGTTTATTGCAGTCAATGGTGAACCCAAAAGATGAAATGTTCCATGACTTGAATATTGCAGCAGATGACAACTAGCTGCTTTCAAGACTCAAGCACTGAGAAAGCTAGTCCTCTTAGCAGAGTGAAACACAGGCACCTTTGCACTGCTGTGTGTCACTAGAGATCCACTTATAGAAACAAAAGCAAGCAGTCACTGTAAAACAGCACACTAGAGGAGGAAGAAGCTCACAATAGCAACAACAAAAGGTGGATATTAACCCCAAAATAGTGCCAATAACACACAATTGACAAGCAGCACTTGCCTTAATCCTCTGATCTCAAGGCACATGCAGTCCAACACTTGCAGAGACACAGCATCACCTAAGTAAGAAAACCACACTCCAGAAGAAAACAATTCTATGCAGAATCTGAGCAACAACTGCAGCAGCAGCAGAGCACAGGGTGATTATAATTCATAGCAGCAAAACTATGATTCCGTCAGGAATCACCCATCTACTCACATACCATGACATTTGCAAGCACCGAATCAAGGCCACCCACAAACTCTCACAGCACCAAAGTCATTGGTGATAAAAGTCTTCGTGGCCATTTTCCCTGCAGAATTCTCCTATGTTATCTCCCTACAAAAACCCAAATCTTCTCTCCTCACAAAACTTTTTTGGCTATTTTCCCTGCCAAAATTCTCCTATGTCATCTCCAGCAAAATCCCAAATCCGCACCTCTTCTCCTCGTCTCTTCCTTCTCAACTACCAATAAAACGTAAACCAAGCAACAGAAGCAACCAAGACAGACAAAAGAAACAGGAAAAGAAAAGGGAAGAAGGGGGAGAGGGGGCCGGGGGGGGAGAGCTACGGAGAGAAAAGAAAAGCAAAAAGCAAAAAACACAATTACATACTCACCTCGTACAGCAGCAACAACAGAAGGTACTTGCTCCTCGTCTTTTTTTCTTTTTCTTTTCTCTCTCTCTCTGTGTCTCTCTCTCTTCTTCCAACTCCTCTAAAACTCCTTTCCGTACATCCACAAGCTCATCGCAAAACCCTTTCCTCCTTTTTGTTGTTCTCGTTCGTCTTCTTCTTCCTCTCCTGATGCCATTGAAAAGGAGCTACGCATTCCTCGCGCGCCCGCGCCCAACACAACACTAGACACGCAGGGCTCTAAACCCTAGCGACCACTGTCCCAGCGACAGTGCGGCATCTTCCGCAGTTTGTGCCATTTTTATAAAAAATAAATTTATTTATTTAATTTATAAATTTAATTATTAAAAAATTATAAATTAATTTTTTTAGGAATTTTTTTTGTCGCCAAAATGGCGTAATCCATAGGAAGATGTCGAAAAAGTGGCAATCATCCCCCTTGGAAGGTTTTTAGCCAAATCTAGTTATAAACCAGATATAAAGTAAAAATCTTTAATAATCATCCTCCTATATTAAGTGATGGCCAAAATTAGTAAATAAATTTGGCCATTTTTTACAATGTTTTTTTCTCACTTCTTGGTGACTGAAACCAAAATCACTTCTTTTTGGCATTTTTTCTTTTTTCTTTTTCTTTTTGGCGAAATTTCGCCAGTAAACAAAATCGCTGGTTTCTGCAGCAAATTTATTTATTTATTTATTTTGGGGGGGGTGGGGTCAATTTTGTGATGTAATCAAAGTGGTGATCATCCATAGGAAAATTTAGCCAAATTTGGCTACAAGCTAAATATAAGTGTAATTTTTATTTAAAAACACATCCTTCTATATTGTTGACTACCTACTTGAACCATGTATAAAAAAAATGTGGCAATTTTTTTTCCTGAAAATTGTTCAATTTCTGGCTATTGAGAATCTTTTATACAAAACTTGATTTTAGCACTTTTAGTTTTTAATTTATTTTTTTGGCTATATATAACCAGCAAAAGAAATAAAAAAATAAAAAAATGATACTCTGCAAGGTTTGAGTCGGACCAGCTGTTTTTTTGGCGAAACTTCGCCAAAAAGCGAAATAACAAATAAACATTTGAAAAATGAAGTGATTTTGGAGGGTTTCCATTATAAAAAAAAGGGTACAAAATTGATAAATTTCTATATTGTGTTTTCAGTGTTTAGCCATTAACATAAAATATTGATTAAATATTTTTTTAAGTTGAAATTTTCCTATAGGAAAATTTAATCAACATGAATTTTCAAGTTTTAAGTTTTCAAATTATAATATCATTTTTGTGAATTAAGTTTTGACGGTGTTTGAGGACACTGCCCAGAACCGCCTATTGCTCCAACAACAATAATAAGCTTCCAAGTGTCCGGACCGAGTTTGTTAGGGGGTATTTACGTGCCCGTCGGTACCTAGGCCTAGAGTACCAAAACAACACCTAAATTGAAAGCATGTGGGATAATGGTGAATTGATACATAGAAATTAATTAATTAATTAATTAATTTTGTATACTAACTCCTAGGTCTATATATATATATATATATATATATATTACATAATTGAATTAAAGTCTATATTAAATGCAAATTTAAATTTTGCAAAGGGAATTTTTTTTATGAAGAAAAATTTGGCAGTGAGGAGGGACAGGGTTGGTTTTTTTTTTTTCAATTTTTAGTTATTGAAAATTTGGCGAATTTTCCAATTAAAAAAATTAATTAGTATGATTTTACACTGGAGAAACCAAAAAAAATTTCCAAAAGTAACCTCATTTTCCAGGCTTTAAAAAATGACCAAATAATGCACAATAGTCAGTTGTGTCGATCTTGCAATGGTTTTGTTGGAATGTCTTTGAAAGCAAATTCCGGAGTAGAGTGTGTGTAAAGTGTGAGAGAAAAGAGAGAGAGAGAGAGAGAAGCTTTCTTTATACCAAGCAAAATGCCATACAAAATAGCATGAATGAAGTCAATGACAAGAGAACCTTTCTTAATACCAAGCAAATTGTCACCCCCAAAAAAAACCATGAATGTTGAATTGCTACATTGCCTTGTAGGAATTCAACTTGGACTTATAGTGCATGGTGGATCAATGTTAAATGAAAACCTAGGTGGCATCCTAGGTGACACCCAATGTTAAATGGGCAATAGCTTAATGTTAAATGAATGTTAGTTGAACATAAAATCTTCACAATAAGTAAGTTTAAGTCATGAATGACTAGTATCGTGTTAGGGGACTCAACACTAGTGTCCTTAACACCAAGTGTGAATGCACCTTTAGGTGGTTTCCCTTTGTTTTTTCACTTCCTTTGGGGATTGGGTGCCCACCTTTATAGCTAAGGAGAGAGAGAGAGAGAAAGAAAGCTAGAATATGGAGCAACTTGAGAGCCAAAATATCCTTTGGGTTTTTTCCAACTTTGCTTTACAAATTGACCGATTTTGTGATTGTCGACTAGACAAAGAAAAAAGGGGGATTTACTAGGTGTCAACCGTCAGATCAAATGTTTCAAGCTACATGTTGAAAGCTCCATGGAAGGAGCACCATAAAGTCCCTGGGTTTGCTGGGACTATGATGGCATTGGATCCAACTTTTGGAAGTTTTACCTTGTTAGAACCAGTTTTACGTTAGGTGAGCCGGTTTCTTTGGTGAAAGTGTTTTGATTGTTCAGACTAGAACGGATTATTTTGTTGTTCAGAGTAGGTAGATGTACAACATGTTCTCTATTGGCAGGGCCAGCGCGTTTGTGATGCCTTGCTTCTTGTTGTTGCTCCCAAGGATTGCTTTTCTGAGCTGGACATGCATATAACCTGGTTATCAAATCACCTGCCCCGAACGTCATCATCTCTTTGAATGGACCCGGGGTTTCAGGAGAGAATCATTTTCCATGATTTTCAAGCATTCTTTCCTCATGACTCAACTCAACACCATTAGGGTAGAACAGCCCTTGAGCCATAACTTAAGTGCTTAGGCAGGTCGAACCCAAGGGGAGGGCTCTGGTGTTTTTTGGTGTCCAAAAAAAACTTGAACCCCTACTATTGACGCATTTAATGCACTAAAAATCTCCAAAAACGAATTAGAATGGAGAAAGTTATGACCCCTCAAAATAGAGGAGTAAAGAACTCAACAAAACAAACCATCAAAAGCTACAAAGCTGATTCCCAATCACCCAAAAAATTCTTTATATGTTGCTTTGTTGTTATTAGAGTTCAAAAACAATTTGTAGGATTGAAGGCAGTGCTCTGAGAAAGTTAGAAGCTTTGAAAGTGGGAGGGGTCCAAAGAGGAAAAAAAATGCATTTTGTGAGTTGAAAAGCTTTTTTTTTTCCTCGCCATTTTTTCATTACTCCTTTTCATTTGCACTTCAAATTTGATTTCTAGAACTTGAGGTAGCACTCTCATAACATTTTAACATTTTAAATTGCTCAAAATGAAGCACAGATGATGAAGATCTAAGGAAGTGATCGATGATAAGGTAGTGATCGATGATGGGCAGTTCTACTCTAGCTACTGCCTGCCTGCCTGTAGTGCTTTGTGCAAAAAATCATCCATCAACCCGAATCAGGTTTACTAAACCACCTTGAAAGGGCAAAAATCATCCATCAACCCATATCAGGTGAACTGAACCTTGGAAGGGATTAATAATGCAAGGTGACAAGGGGTGAAGTTAGTTTTTGCAGAGTGAGACTAGTCATGTTGGTCAATACCATAGTACCTTGGCCATTTCAACACATGTTGGTGGAATAATTAATTAATTTTGAAATTTTCATTTCAAAAAATGAAATATTCCTAAATATTCACTATTATCCTTCACAATATTTTTTGATTTGGAAGAAATAATTTTTGAAAATTTCAACATATTCTGACAATAATATATAATTAGTGTCCAATTGGCCAAAGGTACTAGGGTATAATGACTAAGTATTTTCAAGGACTCCAATTTGACCAAGTGAACAGCCCACTGATTTGGCACTTCTTTCAAAGGAGTTTCAAGTTTCAACAAGTGGCATTGCTCTAGACTTGAAGCTATTGGACTTAGTGAAAAATCCCCCCATTTGCAACCACAACCAAATGTGAACACCCAAAGGTCCAAACGTCCGTAAACGGCTGCAACTGTAGAACAAAACTCAGAGATATTAAAGTTGTCCGTAAAGTCGTGCCCAGTTGGGCCCCACTTTCACCCCCTCTCTCACCCCTCATCCCTTGTTTAGTGTTGTCCGTAAAGTAAGCGGACAGGGGTCCAACAGGGGTCCAAACTGGGAAAACCCAGGTTGGGTTCCACAATTTGACCACAGCAGGGTTTTTAATTTTTCCCACCCACGGGCTGCCCATAGTTACCTTCTGCTATGGCGGCTAGGGCTGGGGAGCTAAGGGCTAGGGTGCTATGGGGCTATGGGTTTAAGGTGCTATGTGGCTATTGGCTATGTCAATGGCTATTAGCCATTGATGATTGGCTATTGGCCATGGCTATTGGTCATTGGCTATGGTTATTGGTTATTGATATTTACACTAAGAAATGTGGCTATGGTTATAACCCATTTTGGTTATCGCCCATTGTCCATGGCTATTGGTGTTGGCTATTGATATTTACACTAGGGGTACTGTTAGTATGGTTATAACCAATTGACTATCACCCATTGTCCATGGCTATGTTTTAAACCCATTGGTTATTGGCTATTGGCCATTGTAAATTGGCTATGGTTATTGGGTATTGGTTGTGGGCTATTGGCTATTTGGTATTTTAAGGTTTTATTTACAAGGTTTTAAGGTTTAATTGTTTTGGACATATATAGGGCTATGGGACCAAGGTCATGGGGGCTTCTAGCTATATATTGATATGAAGGGTAATGTTATGGTAGTTAATTCCATGGGAGCTAGGGCTATTGGGGGCAAGGGGGGCTAAGGCTATGGGGCTATGATTAAGCGTATAGGGGCTTAATAACTTATACCATATAAAGCTATGAGTTTTAGGGTTTAATGTTTATTGTTTAAGGTTTAGTTTTGTAGATTTTAAAAGGTGATTTTTAAAAGGGAGAAAGGGTTGTTTTGAGATTAAGGTCCTAGTTAAGAAAAACATTTTCAAGGTAGGGTTTATAGTGGGCAACACCATGGATGCAAGCTAATGATGAAACCAAGCTTAGCAATGTAGTTTGAAGGTTATTTTCTATGTGTATGTAGAATGATAAAGAAAAATTCAGCCCCAATGGAGTGAACTTTGGTGTAGACTAGGGACAATGTAAGATTATAAGGTGTAGGGCTATATAAGGAGGAGTTCATTTTAAACATTTCTCTTTTCATTTTCATTTGAGATCAAAGATATTTTTCTTCAAGAGAGACTAATGCTTCTTCTTTTAATAGTGATAATTTCATTTCTACCTCAAGCAATGAGGAGATATTGGAGGATATGGACGAACAAGACATGGTTATTTTCCATTGCATGGCGGTTCCTTGCAACTCCCATGAACTTTTCACATCCTATGAGATTAAAGACGGGGCAAGGCAACCCATAAACCCAACGGTTGGTGTTCGAGATGTGTTGAGTAAAATGCGAGCCACACCAAATTTGTTCAAGACTTTGACCAAGTTCACTTGGCAAAGTTTGATGAATTGACATCTCTAATGGTCCCAACAATTTCAACCCATTCACGATCTACAAGTGAAGTTGTCATGCCAACTTTACGAATAGGGTTTAAGGTCTGATTTTTGTCCATTAAGGGTAGGTTATAGGATTTTAACATTAAAGTTAAGGTTTTTAGGTTTGAAATTTAAAGTTTAGGGCCTAATTTTTGGTGTTTAGGATTAGGGTTTTAGGTTTTAAGGTTTTATGGTTGGGTTTCAAGTCTGATTTTTTGGCTTAGGGTTAGGGTTTAGGTTTTGGTCCTTAAGGTTAGGATTTTCAGGTTTGAAATTTAAGGTTTAGAGTTTTTTTTGTGTTTAGGATTAGGTTTTAGGTTTTAAGGTTTCAAGTTGATTTTTTTGGCTTAGGGTTAGGGTCTAGGTTTTGGTCCTAAGGGTTAAGGTTTTCAAGTTTGAAATTTAGGGTTAAGATTAGGGTTTAGGTTTTAGGGTTAATGGTTGGGTTTCAGGTCTGATTTTTTTGGCCTAGGGTGAAGATCTAGGTTTTGGTCCTTAGGGTTAAGGTTTTCAGGTTTGAAATTTAGGGTTTAGGGTCTTTTTTTGTGTTTAAGATAAAGGTTTAGGTTTTAGGGTTTAGGGGTTGGGTTTCAAGTCTGATTTTTTTGGCTTAAGGTGAAGGTTTAAGATTTAGTCTTTAAGGTTAAGGTGTTCAGGTCTGAAATTTAGGGTTTTTAAATCTGATGGGTTTTATCACATCATTGTAGGTGAGGCTTTAGTTGTATCAGGCTACCTTCCAAGTTGACACTTGGACAACGCCTCTTCAACTTCATTTTGTACATGAAACATATCAATGTCACCATGTATGATGCCTTTATAAAGAATTGGTTGACATCTTCATTATGTGATAATGCATTATTCATTGCATCATACATCAACCATGCATTATCAGATGAGATCCAATGGCCCACACTTGAGGAGAGGGTTAGGTTAGGGTCACATTTGTGAGAATTACTGGGGTATGTTAGGTTCATTGATGGGACATTGATTGAGATTCGCAAGCCTTAGCAAAATGAAGCACATTGTACATGGTTCAATCAATAGAAAAAAATTTATGCAATGAACAACACAGTCATCCTAGACCATCAAGGCTTGTTCATTTACATAAATGGTGGTTACCCAAGCTCCTTTCATGATGTGAACATTTTATGACATTCAAGTGTTTATAGAGATTGGCGCAAGTACTTCACCCATAAAAATGAGTAATTTGAGTATCTATTGGGACATTCGGGCTATATGGGCAAAAACATGTTCATTATGTGTAGGTTAGGGCAACGAAAGTTGCCACCAAATGTTGGCCATGATGTTATTATAACAAGATGCATGTAGGGTTTAGAGTGCAAGTAGAGTGGGGCATAGGCGGGTTGAAAAGAAAGTGGATGTGCCTCATGAAAAGGTTTGATTCACCAAAACCAAAACATTCACATTTGTTTCAAGCCGCAATTTTCCTAACTAACTCCCTACACAAGAAATGCATGGACCTAATATATGAGGTCGTACGTGATCAAAATGTTAATCCAACTGCACATGGTTGGGCTAGGGATTTTTAGTTATAGGTCCAAAACTAATTTAATCCCTATTCTAACCGTGTCCTATGTGATATCACCTAAGTCTCTTGTTGTTTTCAATTTCTAATTTTTACTTTATACAATTTCTAATTATTGATCTCAACTTTACTAGCTAGGAAGGTGTCTTGGATCTTAAAGGTTATGGAAAAATGAACTACAAATATCACCATGTTCTTGGACTAGATTTGTAACATCTCTACCTTGGTCATTAGCATTTCATTATCACTTGTAGATGACTTAAAGTCTAGTGAAGCATTAGGGTGAAAAATAGGAGGTATTAATTCAACTAAACTAAATGATGGGGTTGAAGGTGTAGATGTCACAAATGCCAACGCCATGAAGTTCATTCATATGAATGTTCATCCATGACTTGTAATGCATTTGAACTTAACAATTAATTTAGTTTCAATTCCTTTTTAATTGGTTTCTAATTAAATTTTAATTCACTTTTAGTTCACTTCTAATTAATTCTTAATTCACTTTTAGTTAAATCTTAATTAACTTCTAGTTGATTCTTAGTTAATTCTTAATTCATTTCTTGTTAACTTTTAGTTAATTTTGAGTTCATTTCCAGTTAATTTTTTAATTAACTCTAAATTCATTCTTAATTGAACCTAGTTCACTCATAGTTCACACATGGGTACACATGGGCCACATACAAGTTGGAAATTTTTTAAGAAATTTTTTTGAACTAGGTGCCTAATAGATATAAATAGAGGTAGAATTTTCCATTTCTTTTAGTTTGTTCAACACCAACTTTGGGTATGTTTTCTTGTCATGGTTGTTCTAATATTTTTTTGTTCTTGTAATAAAATTTTATTGGATTCTTATCTTACACATGTCATTTTTTTTAGTTTTGTAATTTAAATTTGGAATTAGGTCTTCTCTTTTTATTCTTTTGGTTTAAGATATCCTGTAAACTTGGTTGTTTTCATGCCCATGACAATAGATACAAGTGACCCATCTAGCAAACTTTGACAACTTTTCAAGAAGATCCTGATTGCATGTCCATTTGTGGCCTTTAAGTGTTACAACACCTCATCACATTGCAATGTGTTCCAACCCCTCTTCATTATTAGTTCCTATTTTTAATTCCTTCAAAGTGTCACAAAGGTGGTCCGTCAAAGTTTCTTCTTTAAAAACTAAATATGGGTGATGCAATTAGTAATCTATGTAAATTTGCTTCCACATTATAATAGGGATGAATTGAATCACTTGTTTTTTACCCATGTTGTAACTTTTAAAATGTTTGTTATAAGAAGTTGCCATGGTGCTAAATGAAACTCTACAATTTGTCTAAGAACCTTTTCTTTCCAAAGGACCTTAATTTTGTGTAATGCAACAAATTCAAATTATTACATTTCTTGTAGGTTTGATTTAATTTCTATGTTTGCCCAAAGGTCTGCCATCCCTGGAAACACACACATAACATAATTGGACCACTACACAAAGACAAAAATACATTGGAAATTAGGTGTTTAAATATAGTCAAAACAAACAATTAAGAAAATCTAACTAGTTCAGGAATTCAAACCATTATGACCACCAACTAGGGTTGGACATGGGGATTTCAAATGTGATGAAACAAAATACAGGTAAGTTTTGATCTCCACATCATTAGAACCATAATTAACATTCTAATGATGATCATAAAAAAATGTAGATAAAGTCCTTTAACCATTTAACCTAAAGTGATGATTTTAAATCTAATCCAACCTATCAACATGTTTTCACAATTAGATCATGAGGGGAAAAAATCAACAAGGCCAATAAAGTTTGTTTTGGGTTCTAAGTTAAAAGTGATTAAGCCAAAATCAAGAAAAAGATGATGGTTAAAAAAAATAGTTGGAGCATTCACACTAATTATTCAAACCAAAGGTTTGCATCATAGACTTAGTCCAACAAAATCATAAAAGTTTTGGCCACTATTCCATCATATCCAAAATGATGACCACCTAGACCACCAAGTGACATCTACTACGTAGGGTTAAGAATTATTAGTCCAAAATGTAGTTCAAAAATGACCAAAATGGGAAGGTCAGACCATTATGACCACCAACCAGGGTTGGACATGGGGATCTCAAATTTGATGGAACAAAATATAGGTAAGTTTTGATCACTACATCATAAAATTAGAATCAAAATTCTAATGATGATCATAAGAAAATGTAGATGATGTCCCCTAGCCATTTAACTTGAAATGATGATTTCAAATTTGATCCAACCCAATCAACATGTTTTCATAACCAAATCATGAGGGAAAAAAAATTAACAAGACCAACAAGTGGGGTTGTGGGTTGTGAGTGATTAGGCTAAAATCAAGAAAAAGATGATGGTCAAAAAAAGGATTTGGAGCATTTGGACCAATCACTCAAGCTAAAGGTCTTGTGTCTAAAACTTGAACCAACAAAATCATAACAATTTTGACCCCCACCATCATCATATCTAGAATCAAGACCATTAAAAGTATTAAGACTAACTAAATGAGGTATGGGCAATGGTAGTCATGTGGTTCAAAATTTTGAAAATATACATAATGAAAGGTCATATACAAATGTCAAGTTTTAATATCATCTAGTGAATCTAGTGAATCACTTGCCATGATGCAATATTGTGAGCATTCTAATTCAAATTTCAACTAGGTTTTAAGAAAAAGCCTTGGAAGACCTTTATAGCAATTGTGTGATGATAAGAAGCATTGTTAAATTTGACAATTTCCATGTCGAAGTTTTGCCTACAACCTTGAACCAAACTTTGTTTACTCAACGAAGACACCACAACATGGACGGGTCCATAGGCAACTGAGTGAATATATGTTCAACAACAAAATCATCCATCAATGGGGGTAGTAGAAGGCCATGGCTTTCATGTAAATTTTCTTAAACCTTAAGTTTTACAAATTATAATGTTCTTGCAGGTTTCAAGCCATGGTCAATGGGTTTTAAGGTTGAAGAATGCTTATGAAATGCAAGTTTTATAGGATCCAAATCTTGAAATTTCTTCAATTATTGGGCAAGCCATGAAGAGGTTAAGGTTTGTAGAAATTCACAAAGTTTGAGAGGAAACACATAAATTGAATGAACAAACCCCAAAAATGACCACAATGTGAACAAAAATGTATGCCATAGGGTGAAGTCTTATGTGTGATAGTCATAAAAAACTTTGTCCTCATCATAACTATTCAATATGAGGGTATGGTTGCAGTTAAAATTATGCTTCACTTGGAAAAATAATTGAAATAAGGTTGGTGTTTTTGCTACAAAACCAAATGTAGAATGGATAATTGGTAATGCAAGTGTGTTTCCTCCATTATGCACTTCTCTATGGATGTTTATGATGCAACTTCCCTCCCTTGGTGCCAGTTTTAGAAATGTTAAATCCTTTTTCCAAGTAGCTTCCTTCCCTCAATGCATGTTTCCACAATGTTAAACCTTTTTTCCAAGCAGCTTTCCCTCCCTTGGTGTTTGCTTCCATAATGTTAAACCCCTTCTCCAAGTAGCTTCCCTCCTTCGGCCCCTATTTCCACAATGTTCAACCCTCTCTCCAAGTCATAATGTTATCTTTCGGCACCTATTTGCACAATGTTGAACCTTTTTTCCAAACATTGGTGTTATTTCTAAACCCTTTGACCTTAAAGAACCCTTAAGAAAAATAAGTAAAAAAGTAGGCCAAGAACTAGATGCACTGAGTAGAGCAATTCAATATCTTTCATGTTTAATTAGTTACAAAAATCCAATTTCACCACTCGTTAGGGCCTTTTGTTACTTTGTTGTGCTGAATTGGACATTATGACCCGTGAATTTAACAAACACGAGCTTCTAGTGCTGAATTTGCAAAATTTTATAGATAACTTTGCATAAATTTCTAGTATATAAAACAAGCCCCCACAACTTTGAAAAGTCTTAATTATAACAAAATAAAAGCATACCCAACACCATTATCATAGTAGGGTAAACATACCCAACACCGTTCACATGCCTACCACTGAACACCCCATTAGTGCAAGGTAGGGCCAACCATTGAACATTTGACATCTAGACACCATGCACCCAAATGCCCAAAAGTGAAAATTAGGATTCAAAAAATAGTCACTTGGTATTTTAGGGGAGGGTAGCCGAAATGGTTTTTTTTATGTCCAATTTTGGGTGGAAGTTTATGTAGTTTTGAAATTTTATGGTTGCCTTTGTGTTTGTTTGTTGTTTGATGTTATGTTTATATATGATTATTTAAGAGTTGATAACATGTGAGGAACAATGAATGAATGAATGAATGCCCAAATGGATTTTAATTTTTTTTTCAGGGATGAAGAAACAACGAGGGGGCATAGAGAGTCTTGTAAAGGGGTGTAAGGTGAGCACCTAAGAAGGGCTAATGTTTAGTGAAGGGGATTGGAGTGTTTTATTAAACAAGGGGACCTAAACATACCAAAAAAAAATCTAAAACTATGTTAGTGTTGAATTATTAAACACCACAACAAACTATAGATTTTAGGGATTGGGACATTTATGAACACCTTAAAAGGCACAAAGTGCAAATACCCCCCAAATGTTTTACACGTTTAATTCTTTCAAAAAATAAACAACTTGAAATACAATTTAAATTTCTTTTCATAATTCATAATTTCAAGTTTTATAACATGTCTAGTATAATATTGGAACAAGTAAGGGTCAATTTAGACTAAAGCCCTAGTTCTAAACAATAAGAGTAGAAACAAATTTCAACAAGAAAAATTCAAAAGGCATTTGTTGTCATTGCCTCCACTTTCTTACAAGAATACCAAAAGCAATGAACCATTAGTTCATTACAACCTATCACATGTGGTCACCTCACATGAATATTTGAAAATTATATGAAGAAAGGTAATTGAAAAAGAACTACAAAAGATATTAGGGAAGTAATGTGTAAGACAAGGGAAAAATGAAGTATTGAAGGTGGCTTATTCATAGACTATTGTTGAGTGAACAATTCAAAGGTCAAATGACAAACATGTAAGAGCTGAATTTATGGATTCTTAGTCTGTAATTGCAATGGAAGAATCAAACGAATGATTACATTGTCATTTGCAAGTAGGCATACGAGTTAATGCAATATAATTTAAACCAATAAGTTATGCAATCAACACAAGCTCAAAAAACAAAAAGAAAGATGCGAAACTTGAGTGAAAACACAAGGACACATTATAGCAAGGCTACAATAAATTTTCAATAAGTGAACCAAAATCACAAGGATTTGGAGGTTAGGGTAAACTAAAATTAACTAGGCATTATAATTCCAATTACAAACCAAGGCAAAAAGGAGCATGAACAATAGTTAGGAATCAACGTGAAAAGGAACATGTGCAATAGATGGGAACCAAGGTGAAGAAGAACATGCACAACAATGAAGGACCAAGAGCAAAAGGAACATGAGCAACAACTAATAGTGTTAACAACAATTAGAAACCAAGAGCAAAAGGAACATGAACAACAACATGAATAATGACTATAAACCAATGTGAAGAGGAGCAAGAACAAAAAAAACACAAGTGGCAATTATGAACATGAACACCATGAGTAGTGACAATTGCCACAATAATGAAACTTGGTAGCAACACCTCTCACCATGCATACACATTAGGCTTTGGTGAACCTTTAAGCTCCCCACTATTATAGATCAAACATCTCATTTGAATAAGAAGATTTTAATATTTGATGTGTTGTGAACAAAATTTCAAAGATATAAATTTGGTATTAAAGGTTTTATTGTTTGTCCAATGACCAAATTTTGAATATGCTTGAGATTTTTCTTGTCCAAACCTAAGGTGCAAAGTGTTTAAAAAGGTTTTCTTCAAATGATAGACCCTTCCTACTTTGGGAGGGCATAATTTCTTATTTGTATACGAATTTGAACAATTTAAGTGACATTCCAAGTGCATGGTGACATGTTACACCATTTTTATAAGGGCCATGGCGATTTAAGAAAGGATCAAAGATTAAAGAGCCTTATGAGCTACTATCGTAGTAACTTTATCATTTCAGCAACAAATTATCAAATAATGATTTAAATTTGAAATCTTAACTTTGGCACCTGATTTTTTTATTTAAAATTTTTTGGCGGGTAATGATTATAGGAGATAATAAACATAGTTTTGTCAATGTCGTGGAATAGTCTAATATGTTTAGATTGCTTTATTTTTAAATCATTGTCCTGGAAAGTTTACAATTCAAATCTTAACAGTTGAACTTTTAAATTTATTAAAATTTCGGCACAAATAATGAATAATTTTTCAAAAGTAATACAATATGTGTATGGTGGTCAGCCTATCTATCCTAGTTGTAAAAAAGTTAAAATTTTAAGAATAAATCAAATCAGCATTTAAAGCAAAATTTCTTTTAAAAACTCCAACTAACATTTTAATGTAGTGTCTCAAGGAGCCAAAGGAATTCCTGAAGTAAGCACCTGCCTGAGATGGAGCCAAGGGTGTTACCAAGCTTAAAATTTGATGAAAAAATGGAAAAAATGATAGTGAGTGGGCATTTTGAAAAACGAAATGCCTACCTCTTGCACACAACAATGTATGCTATGTAAGTGTAGCTCTAGATACACTAGACAAAATTTCAGAGGTTTTTCTGTTAACTGAATTTATTGCCCCCAGTTTACAATTTCTTAAGTGAAGTGACATTCAAATTCGCTTAATTAACTTGAAGGCTTATATTCATTCAGCCTACATCCTACATTCTCCACATCCTACATCCATCCAAAAAGAGTTCGCACAATGCCTCTATCCAAGTTTGGGACAACTTGGGGAGGGTGTCGGATATTTTCATTGTTCCTATTTAGTTCCCATCCAGTTCTCACAAAGTGCGCATTACATTCCCAAGTTCCCAATGTGTTCCCCAACATGTTCTCAATATTGCCTCATTTTATCCCATGTTCTTATCTCCGGAATGGGGTGCTCTGAGGGCATTACACTACACCAAGACCAGCAAGTCCACAAGAAGGGGTTCAGCTTGCAAAACACTGGCCCATTCTCTCCCTTTGGGAAAATTGAAGGGCAGCAAACAAAATTATGTTTGTGTTTTTTTTTTTCTTTTGAGATGCCATTTTTGGGCAGGTATATGGGTTTCGGGTGGGCACCTACCATGGTTTAGACCCTGGTATGTGATAACTTGACTGAGGGGAATTGGCTCAAAAAAGTCCCAAGATGCCCTCCTCAGGCAGGCCGTTTGTCTCTCATACACAAGTGATGCCCTTGACTTGGACGGTCTTCTATTTTGTGTAATCGTTATGTAGCAATGATTTTGCATGCATTTCCCCTTTTTATACCTCTACTTGGGGCTCGGTTTCAAGGTCTATAAATTTTTAGGTGTCGGTGCAAGCTAGAGACTTATCATACTCTATGGGAGCCTTATTTATTTTTTATTGATGAAATCTCGTTAAAAATCAAAACTCAAAATCAAAAATTCAAAACTGAAGTGATTTTTGAAGGTTTAAAAATGCCAAAAGTTGAGGGGGAAAAAAATGGCTAGATTTCTATTTGTGGTTTTGGGAAATAGCCAAAAGTGTAGAAGGATGAATAAAGATTTGTACTGCATATCTGGTTTATGATAGCCAGATTTGGCTAAACCTTTGTATGGATGATTGTCACTTTTGCTCTCCCAACACTAGAGGGTATATTGTATCCTCCCAACATGTATAGATACCCCTCCCAACACTAGAGGGTATATTGTATCCTCCCAACATGTATAGATACCCCTCCCAACACAATGGGGATGCCCAGTCTTGCTATAGGGAGCTTATAACCATACCACCGCCCCAGGGGAAGCCTCACTCCGGCCAAAACCTGTTGAAGCCGAAAAAGAAATATTAAAAGCCAACTTTCAAGGGACCTTACCCTAAACCCAAAACCCTAAATCTGGCCCCCAAGTAGGGGCCTTGCAAAGCAGGATGCCCAACAAATTAATGGAACCGGGCCTTTCAGATTTTGGGTGGAATTGGGTGGACGTTGCAAGGTCTAAAATACCTATGTTGTGCCCGTAATTGATTTCCATATGCACTCACAAGGTCTCATCTTTTTTCGTTTGGGGGGAGGAAGAGGAGAGGGGAGGAGAGAGGATTTTTTTAAAAAAAATTGTTCCCACCATGTCCTAATTAATGTTCCCCAAGTTCTCAATGTGTTCCCCACCCCCATGCTGTTCCCCAAGTTCCCAATGTGTTCCCAAACCAGGGGTGTTCCCATTCCCACAAAAGAGGTCTTTGCTCATGCTTCTTCCATTAAGCTTAGTCTCAAAATTGCCCAGTTGCCATTATCTGCCAAAGGGTGTAGTAGTGGATGCTCCCTGCTTTCAGGGAAAGGAAATCGCCAAATTTATTTCCAAAAATTCAAAAAATAAAAATAAAAATAGTGGATGCTCCCTGCTTTTAGGGAAAGAAAATTGCCAAATTTATTTCCCAAAATTGAAAAAAAAAAAAAAAAATTCATGACCTTTTTGACTTAGTTTGAGACCATTTTTAAAAAAGTAGCTTCTCACTTTTGGGACAGCTTCTAGAAACATGACGTCACTCAATGCAACGTCACCAAATTGAAACAAAACAAACCCTAGGTTGAGCTGGATAGGCACAAGAGGAATCTTGGATGAATGCATTATGTCACAAGGGTCGAAGGAGAAGGTGTGGCCTGGCTCAAAAGCCAAGAAGACACACAACCCCTAATGAAGGGGGTGGGGGGAGGGAAAAAACCCACCCTTTTAGGCTTATTTTAATGTTCTTTGCATCATTTTGTTTTATGCTTTCCATTGTAGCTATCAATTCTCATTATTTTTCAATGTAATCTTTTATGGTTTGTAACCTTAACAAACTTTATTAAGGAAGGCCCACCAATCTAGTCTAGAGAGTAAGTGAAATGCAAAAAATGAGACTACCTCATTCTTAGTTTGAATTGCTACAAGTCAAATGTCAAAGACATATCTAAAAATGTAGGTGTTAACTCAAACTTGGGCTCTAAGCTGTTTTGTTGTACCCGTGATGATGAATTATGAATTGTCATATTAGTTCATATTTTGGAAAGAGAAATATGTATTTGTTGTTTATGGAGTTTTGTAAATGTGTTTGCAATTGATTGGTAACATAACAACACATTACAATATACTGTTGGGATGTTGCCAGTACAATTGCTTCTTTTTTTAAAGTTTTTCTATAAAGTTATTAGGGCTCCATGTTGCTCTATTGCACAACCATTTTATCAAATACATTTTTATTCCATCACTTCTTCTGAGGAAAAAATTGGAATTTTTTTCTTTCTTTTCAATATTATGTCTTTAGTCACCAAACACCAAAAGCTTCCAACACAAAAAATTTGTGATCAGACTCTGCAAAGACTTGTTTGTCTATTCACAACATCACTACTAACTCAAAAGTCGAAACCATCAATAAATTTTGCAAGATTTCACTCATGCACAGTAACCCAAAATCAGGCAAGCACTACAAACTATTTTGCTTTCAGCAATAAAAGCATCATCTAAGGTCGTCACACTTGCAGAATAACCACAAGGTTGTACCTTCTACACAAACTACCTCACACAAAACAGAGTGAAAACAAGGTGTGCATTAGAAATATCAAAGAAAACAACCAAGTCTATACATGAAGCACATGACAACAGAACCTTTAAAAAACACCAAGGTTTTCAACTCCATTACTGAAAGCTTCCTTCCTAGAATTCATGTGTCACATCCTTTTCTCACAACATATCAGAATATTGCCCAAACATCAAGAGACATTTTTATAACATACCCCACAATCCCAATTCACTAAATTCACAAGTGCATAAAATTTGTCTCACAATTAAGTCTTGTGTGTACTCACCCATCTTCCTTCCCAGGTCTCAGCCTAGGCTCTCCCTTGCATACCTAAAATCTATTCAAAAAAATCAAATTTGCACAAGAGTATTTGGATGTACGATGGACCACACCTTCCTGTGCTTGAAGATCGACACAAAAGTACATCGAGGAAAATGAAGCTAGATGAAATGCATCCACCATTGGCAAAAAAAATAAAATTCTCTAGACATCCAAAGGTTTCAATACACACCCAATAGAGAAAACTATCAGTCACTTATAAGTTCATTTACTTCAAAAAACAGGGAAATACTAGAGATGCAAACACCTGTTATTGAGGTAAATGAAAATTGATGCTTTTATGAGTTTTTACATGCTTTATAGAAGCTTCACAAACCAGAAAAAAACTCTTACATAAGGCCCAAAGAAGTGAGAACATCATATTTCAGGAGTACTTGCTCTAGCAGCCAGAAATGCCCACATTTTCTCATGACAAAATTCAAACACATGTTAATACACAAGTCACAACACTAATTATGATCAATGTGCCACAAAAAGTACCATCCTGGCCAAGAAGAAAAAGAAGAGGCACATCTGTAAGCATCATAGAATCCATGACAAATTGAGCGGCCAATTTCAATTCCTACACAAGAACTTTCTTCCCAAATGTAATTGAAAATCCCAAATGTACACTTCATATTCACAAGAAATGTCATATACAGAAGTAACCCTGTTGGCTTCACAAGAATTGCAGGAATTGATTTGTCACATTTCAGCCAGTTTTCCTGGAAAAGATTGCTTTAAACATGTAGATGTATGGTCTCTACAAGACACAGATAGATACATCCTTGAAACCAAATGCTAAATGAACCATAGATTCTTGAATTCATTGACAAGCATGCACGTACATGCAAGCCTTATGTAGCATCTGGGCCCATCACTTGCACAAAATTCTACAAGAAACATGGCAAAAGATTCCTAAGACTACCAACTTTTTTTCAAAGTCTGCAGTAGGTTCCTTGTGTGACATGCATGAAACAACCCAGTATGCAAGAATCTGAATGTTACAACTTGTTGGGATTTTTGGGATGCAGTCTATACAATAGCATTAGATAAAAGGAATGGGTAGGATGCTATGCTTTCCTACCAAAAAAAAACCTTTGTACACTTATAAGCCTTGACAACAAGCATCTTACCGCATCAGACATGTCATTATGCAACTTGGTTATTTCAAATCACCTTTTTAAGCTTCTCCTTTAGACCACATGCAATGTATGTTTTAGGGACCCTCAGGTCTTGGGGCAACTTTTGGTAACAGAGAAGGTGAGTTGAAAAGACCATCCCATAGCCAGCAAATAACTAATGAATATTGATATCCACTTGCAGCATGATACCTTAGCATCACCTATCAGCAGGCTCAAACGAAGTTTTCAATTGTAAAGTGAGGCCACCACAACCATATCTGTCACAAGGCTATCAGATCTATCACAAGGAAATTTCTTCCTCATCTTCAAAATCCACCTCCCAAGTACCCTCATGGTCAGCAATTTCTTCCCCTTCCACTCTTCTAGTGTTGTTGACCTCATTCGACATACCGAGAAGCTTGTCTTTGATTGTGTTGATCAAGGTATTAGAAAAACTCCTTGTTCTCCCTTAAGTACCTCTTAGTGTTATCCTTCCCATTTGCAAAGTTCTTCTCCTCATAGGAGTACCACAAACTTGAAAGCTTCAAAAGATGATGTTTCACACCTAGGTCCAGAATTTCACCTTCGCATGAAATACCTCTACCAACATCAATGTCAAACTCTGTTGTCTTGAAAGGAGGTGTGACTTTGTTCTTCACCACTTTGACAGTTACTTCATTTCCATATGCCTGCATGCCATTACATATTCATTTAGCTTTAATGTACATACCCTAAAGTGAGGAAAAAACCTATTGTATGGCACCTGGACAATGTATAGACATGTCCATAATAATACCTCATCACCATGTTTCAACTGGGATTTTCTCTTGATGTTCAAACACACTGATGCATAGAACTTGAGAGCATTGCCTCCTGCTGTAACTTCAGATGGCATCCCACCAAATGTGCTCAATTCATGTTGAGTCTGTTGCACTAAAGCACGCATCTTGATCAGTAAATGGCAACTGCACTTCCAGCCCTATGCCTCCTCGTCCTTCTAATGTGGGGAAGTTGCGTGCAATAAAAAACAGAATATCTAACCATCTTGTCAATCACCTGCATAATCTATAAGGATGTAATTACCTGGAACTGAAAAAGATGAGAACTGTCTGAGCTGAGTTAAGAGAGCGAGTAAGCTTGTGTAGAGCTTTGCTCATGAAACGTGCTTGCAGTGCCATTTGGGAATCCCCCATCTCCCCCTCCAGCTCTGCTTTTGGTATCAGTGCTGCAACTTGCCACTCAGACCCCATCATTAATGATCTGACAACATATCTATATTCCAGAAATGAATACATTTGTCAAAATCTCAAGATAGAAACCTTGTACAGACCTTGTACAGACTTGCCAACAACAATCTTGCAAGTAAAAGGGTACCTGCTCAGCTGCATCGGGTTGCACAAACAGAAGGTCTCGAGTATTTACACCAATGCCCTCTGCAAACTGCAGGTCCACTACATGCTCTGCATCAACAAAAAGACAGAAGCCTGAAGATCCACGTCACAACACCCTAGGTGGAGGGAAACAAGTGTAAAATGAGGGCATTTCATACTGAGACTATACGTGCGTTTACCATTGCTATTTCATTCTACATCTTAGTATCAAACCTAGTTCCTATATCTAGAACTCTGCAAGGAATAAGGCGAAGATTCAATCAGATGTATTCAATACTTATGCACTCATCTACTACTCCTGGGCAAGGGAAAGATGTGCAGAATGTTCAAGATTTAGCAGCAAATGGGTGAATTTAGCAGCCAACATGATAACTTCTAGCAAGTTATTGTTGAATATGTCGAAGATGTAAGTCTCCATGAACAAAATTATCCTCCTAAAACACTCCAATTCAATGATTTCTCAAACTCCTGTTTCTGACAATATTCCGCAGCCACAATTTTACTTATTTATTGTTGGCACACAAAAAGCTCAAACCCCCTCACAGCTGAATGTATGTCCAACCCTTCCTGAACAACCTAGTCAACTATGCGGCAGACTGAACACACAATCATGAGTTTTAATATGCTCCTCTTCACCATAGTATGGTCAAGCAGGAAAAAAAAGTGAATCTTTGAACACAATGCTTGTGCTTACCAGTAGCATCCTCAACAGGCAACTACTCCCAATATATGCAAGTCGTGAATGAACACTAGACAGGGACCCTGCATCCACAAAGTTTGCTACTGTTTGTCCCTCTTTCAAATGTCTGAAATAAGTAATGTCCCCACCCTGCCTTAGATCCTCCATTGAAATCACACAGCAACCAATGCCAATGAGAGGAAACAATAGTTAACCACTTCAGTAGATGAAAACTGTAGTTGAAATGTCTATCATATCAATTGGAATGGCTTCAAATGAAATTAGGAATAATTCCTTGAGACCACCCATCTCACTCTCTCTCCTTTCTATTACACACTTGTCTAGACATGAAAGATGCAAAGTGCTGCACACTCTTTCCTAGACGTTGTAGATGTTGTAGACCTGGCACTAATGATGAGAACTTGGTTAAGGTACTTGTCTTAATTATGACAAAATCTCTTTGTATAAGCTTGCTTACTCTTGGATGTCAAACCTGCATCTAGTCCATGCATTCACAACTTGCTAAATCTGACCATCAAAGCATGACCTCATGCCCTACAAACCATCTCTAAGTCTGAAAAGAGGCTATGATTCAATGAAATACATGTACTTATGTATGTAAGTAAGTATGCAGGTATTACATATTTCAGTCCTCCTTTACCATATCCATGATCAACATTCTAGAATGTGACCACATCAACTCAAGCAAAGTCTTACTAAAAAGAAGCAATTTGGACCATATAGAACTAAGTTTTCGTTGAGCTACCAACATCTAGTACACATATTTGAAGACCCCTTGACACTTGGACACACATTTACACCAATGATTCATATATTTGAGATGAAACAAATACCTTGACATTTGGACACACATTTACACCAATAATTCATATATTTGAGATGAAACAAATACCTTGACATTTGGACACACATTTACACCAATAATTCATATATTTGAGATGAAACAAATACCTTGATAGTAATAAGTGAGGGGGGCCCATTTCCAAAGGGTGTCCTCAACATAGCCCAATGAATCTACCCAGGACCGAAGTATATCCACCTTGCTTAGAAATTGAAACATGGCTAATGAGAAACAAAGGAGGTGTTATTCAAAATTTTACAATCCCCAAGAATTCATTGAAAAGGAAACACCAATGTGAAATTTTTTTAAGAAGACAAACTTGGGCAATGCTACCAAATGCCATAGGCTCCTCCTTAAAGTCATCAAAAAGTCTTCAATTGGAACCTTAAATGCATTCTCCACAATCTATCTAGTTTTTACATAATTGTGTCTAAGAGCTTGCCACCCACAAACATTGCAAGCAAATTGAAAAACCTTGAATCTTAGAAATTTGATTTCCTATGCTAAGGGGGGTAAGGTGTTCACTGCAAGGAAATCTAAGATTTTCACTATTGCTGCATTCCCCACAAGAAGCTCTTTGGCACATGAAGACAATGCCCTTTCATGAACCTCTGCTTCAATCATTTGTGCTTGAAGTGTCAAATGTAGCTTTTGATCTTTGTTAAGAAACTAATGCTCTACTTCCAATGCTGTAACCATCAAGGTTTCATTCTCCACTTCCCACTTCCCAAGCTACTTTGCAACAAGCTTTTTTGATTCCACCATTTTCTTCTCTTTTGTCAAAATTAACTCCAAAATGAATCTACACACATTTGTAATGTTACCACCTATGCCTTTAGTTTAGTTTCACAACTATTCCACTCTTGCTCCACCACAAACTCTTGGGCTTTGGCTCTTTCCAATTCCAGTGTGTGCCTTAAGGTTTTTGCCTGCAATAGGGCTTGGTTATGATCGAATTCATGTTGCAAGCTCAAAATCAGGCCATCTTTCTCATGGATTTTTCCATGACTATTACAAAGTTGCACTCTCAACATCTTTTCTTGCACCAAGAACAAAAAAATGAAAAAAAAAAACTATCCAAACTTTCATCATTGTGACACATAATTGTTAAACTTTGGTCATTCTAGCACATAATTGTTGACTAGGTGACCATTTACAATTGTCATGGTCAATGATCATGGTGTAATTGTCTTAGTGACGAAAAAAGACCCTATACATGGTCTACACAAACTAGTTTCGATTATCATCGTCGCTGGAATTTCAATTGTTTGCAATTAGTAATCAACTATGGGAATGGACAATGGGTTTAGGAGAAGGGGAAATCAAGAGGTGGCCAAACCCATTGTTAGTGCTTAAGTTGGAAGATGCCCATCATTTGAAGTGCGATGAAAAGTCATTGATTAAAGAAAGTGATCAATATCAAACATGGAAGATTGTTTAACCCACTCATTCCTTAAGTTGTGTTGGCACAATCATGTAAAAAGGCATCCCCTTGTTTGCATAACCATCTTAATATAACCAATGGGCAAGGCTTGTGCAACATTAGTGGGGATTGAGAAGATATGGGGTTGGGAAGGTTAAAAAATGGGATGAAAATGACACATGGTTAAACAAATATATGAGATGAGAATGGCATATGGTTAGACAAGGGTGTAAGTTGTAGTTGTGGCCAAAAAGGTTTGCATTCAAAAGGGGGTGGAAAGAGGGGTTAACAATTACATATGTGTTGTGTGAGTAGTTGGATGACATGAATTAAGGGGTTTAATAAGAGACAAAGAGTTAAGAGGAAAACAAGACATTTGGTGCCCATAGGGGTAAAATTCAAGGACAAAAGTGTTTATAAGGTGTTGACACCTTACATGAGAAAAGTTAATAGAAATCAACATGTGCACTTGTGTAAAATGAAAAGTTCACACACCATTGTGGAACTAATAGGTCCACACCTACTTCATAGGTGGCACCCACCAAACAACCCCACACACCCCAACAACCCACACCCCACACAAAAACCCCTACACATCTAACAACCCACCTCCAAAAC
>Ga0116227_10000959_pt1 | contig 61287 bp, 38 predicted proteins | sample S1TSphgellanicum_FD_89693 | JGI IMG/M metagenome (GOLD analysis project Ga0116227, IMG submission 89693) | Host-associated microbial communities from peat moss isolated from Minnesota, USA - S1T2_Fb - Sphagnum magellanicum MG | ecosystem: Host-associated > Plants > Peat moss > Unclassified... | reverse complement strand
TAGGCCAAAAAAGTATATGTTGCAAGTAGAAAACACAAAATTGTCAATTTAAAGCATAGAAAGTAGAACCTAATCTTTAAAAACATACCAAAAAACTACATGAGTGTATGTAGGATGGTATGGAAATGTTTTTTAAAGCTTAAAACTTTGTGTTTCCTTTTATGTCAACCTACTTTCACTCTACTTTCCAAATTTACGATGTTGTCCATATTGCACAAAGTAACGTAAAAATATATTAATTAATTATCATTTGACCAAAAAATTCATATGTCTTACTTTTAAATTGTTAGAGGATTGTTTTGACATATATATGCAAATATTAGTGTTTGGGTTCATATAAAAAATCATGTTTTAGACACATAATTCTATTAATTTAGAAAACTACATTTTAGAAACTTCACATTATCATAATTGAAATATGAAAGTTTCAAAAACAAAGTATCAATATGTAGGATAACTCAAACATCAATATCACAACATTTGAATAATTTGATTTTGGAAAAGTATCAAACATTAACTTGCGATAAATAAATAAAATGATGAAAGTAATAGAATACATGAAACATGACCATATACGATTTATATAGTATAGCAAGTACATTTAAAAATTTGTAGCATTGCTAAAAGCCTTAAAATTCAAAAATGCAAACTCTACTTTTCACCTACTTTTACTTTTTGAGCAAGGATCACCAATTGGCCTACTTTAGCATGCTTATGCCCGGAGTTGATTAGCAACCAAAGTAGATCACAATAGGTTTGTTTGACACATATGAAACTACATGACAAGTTTTGGCAAAAAACTTAATTACATTGTTGGATGAATATGGATTAAGAAAGAAGATTATTGCTTATGTTAAAGATGAAGGGGCAAACTTGAATATAATGACAATGGCATTAAAATATGTGGTTAGTTTTGAGATTTTATGTTTGGATAAAATTTTCAAGGTACTTTCTTGGGCCTTGTGTTTTCTAAACATGTCAATATGGGATAACAAAGGAAAAAGTTGACAAAAGCTTCAAATATGTATCCATAAAGGTTGTTCAATCAAATTTGCAAAAATGCATACAATGGCCCAAAAAATCTAAAAAACAACAAACAAGAATGGAACAAAGCTTATATTGGTTTTGGAATTTACCCAAGAAAGTTGAACACTCTAGTTAAATAAACTAGTAAATTGTATTTTTTGTCAATTTGGTTTCAAAAACGTTTTTTTTTTTTTTCAAAGTTCTTAACTCTTAATGTTAATTGCGTATAGATTTGCAAGCCTTCTTATTTCAAAAACAATTGTCATTTTTCATAATGTCAAATAAATTACAACCCGAGTTTTTAGTTGAATTCCACCTCCTCTTATGTGGCATATTTCCCATACAATTGTTAGTTATTTGTCTCTAGTTGTGACTACATGTTTTAAAACTAGTATGTTGGCCATTTGTTATTTAGTGAAACTCTAAATTATGTCATTTCAACAAGCTTGAAGATGAAGGGAGAAGTTGAAATTTCATCAAACCTAGACAACCATATGGATGATGATTCTAGAATTGCCCTTGAAAGGTCTTTGCTTACATCTTAAGTCAGAAAAAAAATGTGCAGTGTGTTGAATTCTTTTCTTTCAATTTTTAAAATTTTTGAAAAAAGAAAATTTCACAACATGCTTTCTTTAATATTAAATCTAAGATTTAAAAATCTTCATTTAGTATCTTCATTTTTGGTCATGAACATGGTATATCTATTGTTGAACAATATGACAAAAAAACGTTATATCCTATGCTTAAGAAATGTTATCATCACTTGTATCCATTGGCAAATAATGGAAGTGCTTATATAGTGGAAGGAATCATTGAAAACTACATCTAGATATCTTTGAGATGAATGTTAACACAAGTGAACCGACCAAGGAACTATGAATAGAAACCAATTGATATTTAGAAGATATCAAGTGGATGTGAAAAAAATAATGTGCTCTCTCCAATGGTCGGAGAAGCATAAATCCATGTTCCGTACTATGGGTTTTCTTGCTCACCAAATTTTAAGCATTATGGGGTCACAAATATAAACTAAAATAATCTTTTCTTTAGTCAATATACTCATTAATCTAGAAACATGTTTATTATTTTTAAAAATTAGAAAAGTTAATATTTGTTAACAAGAATTAACCTAATGATCTAAAAGTTGGTTGCAAAATACCTTCAAATTTAATAGGGTTATTGAAATAGCTGTAGATTTAGAAGAGGAGTTGGACCAATTTGAGGGTGATTTTGAAAAGGAAAAAATTGCGGACATGTGATAGTTTGGAAAAAAAACTTGATTTTCCCTTTTTCCATTTTTTTGGCTAATAAAATTGATATATATATTTTTTGAATTACAAGAAAAAATCTCAAATTAATTTTTTAAATTATAATTCAACTGTGGGACCTACCTTTGAAAATTCTTGTAACAAATTTGTGAAAGTTAATAATGTGACAATTAGACAAGGGGTTCAAATTCCAATTTCCTAAAACCTTGGCTAATTTTTTGAAATTAGGTTAAATACCAAAATCGACAATTATCATGAAAAAGCCAAAACCACCCAACACTAGTTTTTTTGGCTAATATTGTCTATACAACACTTGTGTGCCACCTGTCTTTTCTGCCAGTGCCATAACCAAATATTTGGATTTTCATAATGCCATCAAATTGCCATCCACTACCACATACCAACTTGCAAAAGACTTTGAAAAGAATCAAAAGTTATCTATAATATTTAAATGCACCCAAAAGAAAGTCAATGTGAATGTAGTCATGATAGAAGAGCATAAAACCTTCAATGGTGTGAAAGGAGTTGAATTAAGGTTTAGAAGAGATTTTATGTTTTATCTAGTTTTGGCGAAAAGCTTGAAGGTCATTGTTGCCTTCCCTTTTTAAAGAGCTTCTAAAAGGAGACTGCAATTACAATCTCAACATTGGATAATTAGCCTTGATTTTGTGTTTCTTTGTATGCTTATGTTTATAGGTCATGTGTGTGTTTTTTGGAATTGGATGATATGCGAAAGATGCATATGAATTTAATTGTTTTTGTTGTGTTCTGGCATTGTGTGTGTGGTGTGTGCAATGTTGACATTCTAATGACGTGTTAATAATTAAGGAAGGCAAAAATGGAAAGGCAACTCTTCATATTTGTGAAAATTAAGTATTATTTGTGATTGTTTTGTATGTGTTGTAGAAAATCCAACAAATATTCCCTTGTAATCCTTTACATTTCATAGGTTCCATCAATAAATAAAAATATTGGGGAAATGGAGACGATTATAGACGAAGAATTTCTTTTGAATTTTGTGAAGTGTTGGGGAGACTCCAAGTAGATCTATTGTACATGTTGAAATTTCAATAAACACACCTAGTTTATTTTAGGTTTAAATTTCCATGGATGTAATACAAAATGTGTGAGAGAAAACATTACATTATTGCGGAAGTACTCAATCTATAAAGTCCATATGTTTAGAAATAATATATGGTACATTTAGATGTGATACAAGAAGCAAAATGCTTCATTATTCAAAAGTAGGTGTGTGTGCACAACATTAATCTTCAATAAGATTTTTACATTAGTTTACAAGGGTTGTGTTCTTAAAACATCATTATACAACCAAGAATTTGATGAGCAAGTTGCAAGCCATCAAGGCCCCATTTTTGAGCTAACATGATGCAACTAAAAATTACAGATACAAAATCAATCTAATCCCAATACTAAGGTTTAAAAGTGTAGATCTTAATCCAATCCAAATTTGGAATCTTGAATTGATGCTCAAATTATTCAAAATAATTGATGAAATATATATGTATCTTCACACTATTGCTAGCTCCCACAAATATTCATGAACAACAATATCTAAATAAAATCATGTTATGCATGGCATTTGGTCATAACTTGTTCCTTGTTAAGATGAGTGAAGAGGTAAGATACAAAAAACAACTATGAGTGAAAACATGAAGCAAAAACGTATATTGTAGAACACTAAGAAAAATGCACAAGGCTTTTAAATATGATGATCTAACTAAAGGATGTGGTTAAAAAAAGTCACAACATTCCATGCATCCAAAGGATTGATGTGTTGGATGAATGTAGAAACTATCTAAAATTATGTAATACATACCTAACATTGCTGTTTTTTAAATAGTTTCTAAACCCATTAATTAATCATAGTCTAAATGTTTGTCCTTGGACAAACTTCTAGTGTTCAAATGTTTGCTACGATGTTGAAGGTTGACCAAATAACATTTTGACTCAATTTATTAGTTTGAACTTGTTTTAGAATGAAATGAACTTGAATTTTATTTTATTTTCTTCTCTCATGAAACTTTGAGCATCTCTAACGGTGCTTAGTATGTGACCCTGCAAAAATATTTTTCACATCCAAGTTTAGTTATCTACTCTTTTGCAACCCCACCCATAAAACTGAAATTAGGACAACAAATAGGTGGGAAACTACTAATAGCAAACCACCTAGACCAATCCTTATGATGGGCTAATAAAAATTGTTCATTAAAAAATAATTAAATCATATTTATTACAATCTTTTTTGCATGTGCACAACGTTGTTGTGCTTTTTACCAACCATGGCAACATGTGCAATTATGCAGATTAGCCACAACCATTCTCTTGAACCAAACCAGCATTTGTTGGATTTTTTTCATCCAATTTTACTATGTAGGATCACATACCAAACATCATTGGAGATGCTCTTGGGGTCTTCTATGAGAAATATAACACTTTGATTATTTAAAATTTTAATGGTGAGTGGTTTGTGGACAATTTAATGAACAAAACAAATAGCACAACCAAATTGTTTTGGTGTATGCACGTGAAAATGATATGTATTCACTTTCAATGTAAGATAATGTGACAAAACATGTGGCTTCCAACTAACCCAATTGATAACACATTGGCCCAATATAAAACAATATCCAACCACCACTACAACAAAAGGTGTCCCTATACACAAAGTGATTTCACTAGATTTTGAGTAAATTCACTGGTCTTAGTGAACAAAACCTAGCTAGATGCAATGAATTTACTAGTTTAATAAATAAAGACTAGTGAACTTCACCCACATTTTGTAGTAATGCATGGATATTCAAATATCTAAACTACCAACCCAATTTGTGTTTGAATTTATGTAAAATAAAATCAATTTGTGATGTAGCATAAAATAAACCCATTGGTAGGGTGCCTTTGAGGTAATGAAAAATGCATTTTGCAATAATCCAATGGCTTTCATCGAAATGAGTTAGGCATTAGGCAATTATACTTGTGGAAAAAAATATGTTAAGTTGAGTGCATATAGAAAGGTACATGAAGGACCTAATAAAAGCTTTATAAAAAATATGTTGAATCCATTTCTTTTTTTTCAAGAATAGTTGGATGATTATTTTTGCTCAATTTAATACATGATTCCAAATGGGTAGAAATTGGGTGACTTGAAACTCTATTTTGAATTTAAGAAGGATGGATGGTGTGAGAAATTTGGTGACTTTCCACACCAAATCTTATATGGAGTTTGACCATTGAATGCCTTTGTTGGATGTCAATTTTGAAAATATGTAATCATTCATATGGCTTCACCCCAATATGCCTTTAATAAATTTTGCATGGTGGAACATGTTGAAAATTGCTTCAAACAAAGTCTTATTCTTCCATCTAGAAACCTCTACTATGTCAAAACATGAAATTTGTGATAGGTTCTTTTCAATTAGATTAGTCACTTATATCATTTTTAGTCGAATTGGACCCAAATTTGTGTGTGCCATTTCTAATTACTTATGTTATGTATAGTCATATGGGCCTAGTCATGAATGCCATGTATTGGTGTAACACATATTTTATTCAAGGGTGTAAGAGGATATTATATTCTTGAGTCCCCCCATTGAACTTCATAAGGCTTGTCATTTTGTGCCCAAAATGGTTTTGCATAAAATTGTGCGATTAAATGTTCTAATGTTTTGTGTATAAAAAAAAATTGATATGTTCTACAACTCCCCTTGAGATTTGAACCCAATATCTTAAGGAAGTATGATTTAGTCATTACCATTAAACTATTTCCTATTCATTGAAATGACTACATTAAATTTTGCATTTATTTTTCATTTTTCAAGTTATTTGTCAAACCTTATGACAAAACTAGATAGGTTGCCACAATCCTTTTTATAAAAACCTACGAAGTTTTCAATGTGTGTTTTAATGTAATGATAATTTGGTTTTTTTTCCCTAAAATACATTATTCCCAAAACAAAATTTCAGTCTTCAAATGGATTTTTTTGCCATTTGGTTACTTACCAATTCTTATAGTCTTTTGAACTTATGTGCCCCAAACATTTATGCCATGTGCATGTTTTGTTTTTAGATATTGTATCCATCATTGCCTTTTGGTTTGTGTTATCTTCAATCAAATATTGTGATTGACCTAAAGTATATAAATCATTTTGAAAGGTGCAAGTTACAATTAATTCAATTTTATTTTATAAAAATATGCTTTTGTGTCACATAACTAACATTCTCCTCTAGCCAAAGCCAATTGTTTCACAAAGAGAAAATACATTCCAATTTTGGTACATGATACTTGAAGAAACCAAAATTGGATCTTAAATATGTGATTAATGCTTGTAAGGTAAAGGTTTAACCTTTTATGGAAACTAGAAAAATATGGTAAAGATGTGGCATGTTCTGCATCAATGCAAGCACTACATCTTCATCCTTCATTGATTTTCTAACCATAAACAACTATTTGTGAACGTTTTTCATCATAGTTTTATTGTTCTTCATCTTAAGTGTTGTTAGCCATTCCATTAAGTACATTTTGTATACTAAATCTTATATTTGAAACAATCAAAGAAATTCATCCCATACTTCCTTAAATGTGTTATTAAAACTAATATGTGAAACCTAGTTGTTGTTTAAACAATTTGAAATGATTGTTAATACATATGTATTTTGTTGTGGGAATTCCCCTCTACTTCCAGGTCTAATAATGGTAGATGATGAACAATGCCACTTAGGATTGAAGAAGGCCCTAGGGAAATGGGTTTAGTTTCCAATCCTTTGACAATTTGTAATAATTTTCATATTTTAAAATTAATTTTATGCTTTATTTCCAAACATGAAATAAGACCCATCATTTTTTTATATTACATAAATTGGAAATTTTTAAGTGATGTGTTCTTTATTATTTTTATATAATAATTTCAAAATTGGAAACTTTTATCTCATGTTATGAAATAATAGCAATATCTCATTTTTTAAAAAACTAAATGTTCTCCTATAACATAAATGATTCCACAATTTTGTGGATGTTTTATAATTATCACATATATGAAGACTTTTTTTGTGTATATTGATTGAATGTGCAAATTTTTTTTCTTTTAAATGAACAAATTGTCATTTTCACTTTGAATTCCACAAGAAAAATTTGAATTTTCTTGTACAATATGAAATTTTATTTGTTTTACATTTTAATACCACTTTAATTAAGTTGAACAAAGGTAAGATTGAGAAAACAATATGAAAGGAAGTATGATGTGGAAGCTTATATTATAAAATACAAAGAGAAATGTACAAGGGTCTTGTAACATGATTTCACTGAAGGATGTCATGAAGAAGAAAAGTTATAACATTCCATGCATCCAAAGGATGTGTTGAATGAACATAAGAACAATCTAAAATTATCTAATACATAATTTAACATTTTTTGCTTTATATAAAATTTGAAGTTTTAGAGGTAGTTCAATTTAAATTAATAAAAAACAAAAGGCTAAAAATATTACCACCTTCTATCACTCAAGGAAACAACTACTTTCATTGCTTGTTATAACTTTGCAACTTTTTTGATGGTATTCTATTATGTTCTTCCATGAACTACATGGAATGAGTGAGGGGAATGCATAAGAAGAGTGCACCAACATTACAACAAGAGCTAGGAGATGGTAATTATAGGAAAGTTTATGAAAATAGAAGGTATGGGGGAAGACTAGAGGAATCTACGGTATAAGTTTTTTGGATTTAATTTGTCAGGAAGAGGAAGCATGTTGAAATCCTTGTAAGTTGTCATTACAAGCATTCAATTATCTCTTTTGAAATGTGGAAATTTTGTGAAAGGGTTAGGTGAAAAGTTTTTTTTTTTTTTTGGAAAAAGGAGTGTTTGAAGGTTTTTTTTTTGACAATAGGCCACTAAATTGATTCATTCAAGAAATTGATGCACAAATTTTAAAAATGACAGTTATTACAAATTGAAGTCAAAATGGTGTAAAAATGAAGTGATGAAAAACACACACTCACATGACTCATCATGGCCTGGACTTGGGAGGAATCATCATTGGCCTCCCTATAATATAATTTACCATTGGTGGTGAAATTTCCTAAAACTCCAAAATGGGAGTTCCATTTTGTCATGTTATGAATCATGTAATTTTGCAAATTTGTAATTCCTACTACATATTAATTTTATTCAAAAGCTCTCAATGAAAAAGTTACAACTTTTGAAGATATCTTTTGAATGCAATATCTCACACTCTAATTGGAAGTCATTTGATCCTTGTTTCCTAAATTTTAATGATTCAAAATTAAACTTCCAATTTGATTATTGACCATTTTTGAAATCATAAGTTTTATTTCAACTCTCCAAATGAGAATGCAATCCCAATTATAAAGACCTTTCCAAAGGTTTAAATAAACCTTAAAAATTTGGGACATTTGTTGAATTATAATTAAACCAAAGTGGGAATCCACTTGGGAATGTTGGGAATCACTCTTCCACATTTGTGGGAATATGCTTGAGTCCCATGACACTTTCCTAACCACTTTTTCTTTCATGCCTTAGTTTTGGTTGTAAGCCCAAGGATAAAGTTAAAACAAACATGGTAGCAACATGGTTTTATAGTTGAAAATTTATTGACCAATATTTTATACAAGAATAATTGTTTAGTTCAGGTTGGGCACACTTAACATAAGCGAGCTTCAATTCTTTTTAGCTTAGTTTTTTCTACATAATAGGTGGATTCATTTAGTATCATTAATATTAACATCAGAATGATTATTGTCTCCATTTTGTATATAAAAGCACCTAAAAGAGGTTTATGCAAATGCACTTAAAGTGTAGGTTTATCAAATTCACCTTTCACTAATCAATTTTTGCATGATATCAAGTTGTTAGCTTTTGAAAGTTGTTGATTTTGTTGTTTTTTCTTTATCACATTGTTTATTATCAATTTGCAATCTTGCTACAAATATAAAAGTATCCAAATTTTCATGGCTTTCCCAATAATGGAATGTTATTTCCAACAAATCTTTTGGGATAGGTTTCATTGGTTAGTTATTGCATTTGAAGCACACAAATTGGGCAATATCTCAACAATAGATATTGGTTCCTAGTTTGGTGATTTTTTTTCTCTTTTCATTTCTTTCATTTTTCACCTTAATAGATAACATGGATGGTACATACTTGACACATAATTTCAACCAATTTGATGATATTTTGCTATAGTTATATGAATGAAACAAGATTTTAATGGAAATTCTTATACTTTTCTTATTTATTTTACCATGATTTTCACCCATTATGAAATTATTTGAAGCAACTTTGATTGCATATAAGGTGAAAAATAAGATAAAATCAATGTTTTTCCTCTACAATTTTCTATAGGGCATTGGTCTAGACACTCTTGGACCCAAAGTGTTTTTCAACTGTGAAATTAATTATGTTTAGTGAACAAAGTTTATAACTTGTTAAGTTTAAAGGTAAATTGAGTTTCAATGGTAATATCACTTCATAACTAAGTTCAAATTGAAAATAAAGTTTGTTACAAGCCTTCAAACTCCATACCCAAGACCTAAGATGACTAATATGGGTTGTAGTCATTAAGAGATCCTTATGCATGCACAATTAAAGAAGTAGGTTTCTTATAAAACATTACTCTAACCTAGACAATAAAGTTATTGATAAAGTCAAGGAGTTAGGGAGTGAGGTTGGTCAATTTTGTCATTTTAGGGGATGACAGTTGTAACTAGGGGTGATGAATGTAGATAGGAAAATAACAAGGACCTAAACTAGTTTTTCCATTAAACTTAATCGTAAAATTGGTTTGGTCCCTTGTTTGAATTTTCATTGAAGGAGTTTGATGCCCACACGCCTAGGGATGCATGTTGGCACAAACATTTTTACAACGATTGTTCATCAAATGAAAAGTTTTTGAGAAGACATCTTTTGGATTTTTTGTAAGTGTGAAAGCTTATGAAAGCACAAAAGCTTATGAAAGTGCAAAATGTTGTGAATGGGTGAGCAAGTTGTTTGACCATCGTGTTCTGTGGGTTCAAAAAAGTTGGAGATGAAACTTTAAAGAGCACATGTGTTACAATAGAACTTTTGGTGAAGGTGGTGCTAAGAGAGGTGGAAGGCTCCACTAATCACATGTTCTTGTAAAGCTATAAAGGAACACAAGATCACCGATTTTAGAGGTGAAGATAAAGATCTTCAACCTTCAACAACATCATGGTTTTAGTAGAGACTTTGGTAGTTTAGGAGAAGAAATGTTTTATGATTGTTATGGACAACTCAACCTTTGGGAATATTTCTTTTTGGTTGTGTGGTTTATTTTTGGTTTCTACAACAAACTATGTAAGAATGTTTAGAATCGATTGGTTTTTTGTTAGTGCATTCATTCACTCCATTGACACATCAACATTACCCACTACAAGGAATCTTGTCCATTCCAACCCATGTGTTTGCAACTTTTGTCCAAATCAACCATTTTTACGACTTTAGATATGATTGTCCTCCATGGCATTTGGTAAAAATGACTACTAGTCGCATGAACATCTACAAAGTGATTCGCAATTGCATGTGCAATTTATACTTGTGACTAATGTTGATTTGGATGAAAATGAAAAATACACTTATATCATCCATTTTTAGTGGCATCCCAAAATAGATGAAAATGTAGTTGTTTTTACGACTTGGAAGGTGGTTCAAAGGCCATTGGATATCACATGGCATCTTTTCAACTTGATTTGTGACTATAAATTTTTGTCACAAATGCACATATAATCAAATGTGAAGAAAAAAGAGTTGGCCAACAAAATTGGTAGATTTAATGGTTTAATTATTTTCCCTTAACTTTTTTCAATGAATTAACCATTAAATGTGTAGTAGGGTTTGGTGGGTTTGTGAAAATTTAAAGGACCCATGGCAATTAATGGTAAAAATAAGGCTAAATAGTAGGTATTTTATCATATTGTTGATATGTGATAATGTTATTATATTAATTATTTTATTAATTAAGCTATGTAATTTATTTATTAAATAGGTTAGGGTTTAGGTAGTAAATGTAATTAAATAATTAGGTAAGCTATGCAATTAATGTATTAAATAGGCAATAAATAGGATAGCTAGTAAATAGCAAGTAAGTCATATGTATGTGGGTTAAATAATAAATATTTTTTCATGTTGATATATGTGATTTTCTGAATTAATTATTATATTAGGTAAACAATGTAATTTATTTATTGAATATGCTAGGTAGTAGGAGTAATTTATGACTCATTTTATATCATACATTTAAATTACATTTTTTGGTACAATTATGATCTATTATAAACAAAGTTGTATAATATAATTTTTTAAATCAAATAGATGTTTGAGATGTGAAAAATATAATTTATTTTTACAGAATTTTTTAAATCTTGGTTTTAAGTAAAACTTAAGATATTATATGTGTAAACATAATAAAATTTATAATTCCATAAAATCAATTAATTATATGGTGTTAATCATTATTTAGAAATTAAATTTGATTATCTAAATTAATCTTTTCTATCAGAAATAGTTAATAAAATAAATTTTATTACATTTCTATTATAATTTATTTATGATTCATTTACAAATATTATATGTGAATAAGTTATATATCACAAATTTTAATTAAATTCTATTGGTGAAATTATGATATATCAAAAAAATTGTATAATATAATTTTTAGAATCAAATGAAGGTTTAAGATATGAAATTTATTTATGTATTTTTTATTATATTATCCATTTATAAATCATGTGATTGAATTTATTTTTTCCATGGAATGGTCTTTGAAATTATATTGAATGATGAAATTCAAATATTTTTCTTTTCAAATTGATTTATATTTTAAAAAAGAAAATAAAAATGCTTGTGTACATTATTGGAAAAAACTTTAAGTTTAAACTTTAATCTTGTCATTTGAACAAAATCCTAATAAGATATCAAAGTTCAAAGATGATGTTTTGTGTAATGTTTGAAATCAAATAGGTTAAATAAAATGCACATTACTTCTTTTCCACAAGTGGGGTGGCTTGGTGGTATATAAAGGAGTTGATTTCCATCCCTAAGGTTCAAGGATCAATCCTCATGAATGGCATGGGTTGTTGTCAACATTAGTATGTTGATTGAAGGTTTCCTATCTATATAGCCAACATAGGTTAGGTGCCTATTAAGTGATTTTAAATAGGCACAATAGGTGGCCTACCTAGCAACCTAAACTAACTTTTAAAGCTTAACCTATGTACTGACACATGTCGACATGGTATAAGTTTAATTTAATGAAATTAACAATAATACAAATATATTATTTTATTAGCTAAATAATAAATATTTATACAAATATAAATAATGTCACTACATTTTTTAGTCATAACATTAGTCGCAAAATGATGATGCCATGTAAGTTGGTTGGATGGATGAAAAGTTCATGTAAGTCACATCTTTATATGACGGCTTTTGCAACTTGGTGCCACGTATTGTCTTTTGTGACTAGAATTTTACGACCTTGTCCAAGGTGACTAGGCACTATAGCAAGTTGCATGTGGTAATTATGACTAAAAATGAGATCTAAATCCAATCGTATATTTACAAATTCCTTGTAGTGTCCAAAGACCACAACCAAGCAACTAGAAAACCCAACTTCGTGAAACCCTACACTTGCAACTGAAACCACTACTAAATAGTTTGTTGCCTAGTTTCACAAACACCATTGTTGTAGGTGAAAAATTATAGTGGAATGCACATAAGGCATGTCAAATTACCCATGCATGATATTTTCAACACATTGCAAAAACTAGATCCCCTAGGTGTTCTCTTGAAATGTGCTTCAAGTTTGATATCCAATGTTTGACCATGTTCTTGCATGCAACTTACCTTTGGAGGAATTTTATAATTCTGACCCAACTAAATCAAGAATTGACTCCAATTTGGTTTGATAGACCCCTAGATAGATGTCACTTGCTTTTGTCAATTTTGTTTGAAATATCATATTTTGATATGGAAGAAATTCCATGTTGTAAGTGTTTTAAATTTTGGAATTCAATCTTTTTGTACAACCAATGTAATATCTAATTATGCCTTCTTGAGGTCTATATGACGAATGTCATATCTAATTGTGCTTAATTGAGTTTTGAATGGCCAAGTCCATTTTTCAAGTTGCATTATTGAAATTTGGTTTTTACAAGTTTGGTTCATACCTAATTTTGGTTTTTATAGATCTATATGACCATTTCCATAATTGGTTATGCTTCATTGAAGTTTGTATGATTGTTTTCATGGCTACCTAAACTTTCTTGATGTTTATATGACCATTTCCATACCTAATTTTGTTTTCTCCAATATGTATGACCAATTTCATCCATGAATATACATTCTTCAAGTCGATTTGACCAATGTCATATTTGATTATGCCTAATTGACCTTTGATGACCAAGTTCATTTTTCAAGTTGTCTTATTGAAATTTGTATGACCGAATGCAATTTTGGTTCTATTTCAAATCAATCCATACTTGATTATGTTGAATTAAAGTATGATTAAACTTTCTTGAGGACTATATTACCAAATTCATACTTGAATATACTTTCTTGAGGTTTGTATGACCAATTTCATACATAATTTTGATTTTTTCAAGTTTGTATGACCATTTCCATACTTGGTTGTGCTTCGAACTTCAAGTTTGTATGAACACTTTCATGGATGAACAAGTTTTCTTGATGTATGTATGACCATTTCCATATGTAATTTTGCTTTCCAATCTATATGACCAATTTCATACCTAAATATGCACTCTTCATGGGGCTTTATCCCATCAATTATAGTAAAATTATTGTGAATATTTTGAATATGTACTAACTTTGAAACTAAATGAATAACTTAATTTACTATAATATAATCCTGCAATTACAATAATTACATTAATTAACTTGGGCTCTGTGTTGCTACACACTATTATTAACGATGAAATGACCCCAAAAAAAAAGGTTTACATTTGAAATTTTTGTTATTTTCAGATATATATAGGATTCAAATTGTACAAAAAGGTGGCCCAATTATCATCCAAGGGGAGATTTAATTAGCCACCCTTGTTTTTAATTCATTGAAATTTTGAAAGCAATTAGGGTGGATAAACATTAAATCAGCTAAGCAAATGGGGATTAAATCTTTGAATTAGGTATTTAAAGGAAAAGTTTTTTTATTGGAAACTAACTTAATTTCAAAGAAAAAAAACATGTTAATCTTTTGAGATAATCTCAACATATTCAAATGAAATAACACATATTTAAATTTGTATGAAATTACATGTAAACATGTGTATGAAATTGGAAAGACACAAAGATTCAAATTTTCTTTTGAAAGGGCACAAAGATTCCAAAAGACATTGAAAAAATAAAGAGATATATATATATTTTTTGGGATATCTTATGATCCATAAGGACATTTTGAAACATTACAACTTGTAAAATGTTTATTTCTTAAAAATTTCGGTTTGGAATCAACCTTTAATAAATTTGCAATTTGCAATTGTCTTTTTGTACAACCTACAACTATAGCCCATCCCACCTAAACTAGCTTCAATGAAATCATCATCATTGGAATTTAATTCCATTAAAATTACTATATATATATATATATATATATATATATAAAGTTAATAAAAATATATAAGTTATAAGTTATGAATAATTTAATTTAATTAAAAATTATGCCAATTTTATAAAGTAATTCATTTTAATTACTTTATTAATACATAAAAATAGTGTCAAATTTTATGTTATAATGATTATTTTATTTTAAATAAATGGTTATAAATAATAAATATATTATATTAATGTATTTAAATTATTATAGTCATAGTAACTACATCAAATAATGTAGTTAAGCAAAATTACTATGAATATTTTAATAATAAATTAAAATAAAAATCAGAAATTATGAATAGTAATTTTGATTATAAATTATATAGTTATTCTGATAAATGCATAACTATTATAATTATATTTCTTTTACAAAAAAAATTACATTAATTTTAATTATTCATTTTATCGTAATTATTGGTATTTTTTATGATTAGAAAATAATACTAATTTTTGTAAAAAATACAACCATTATACATAACTCATCGTATATATGTACACATGTACATTTTAGTGTCCACTTATATGTTAATGAATATAATACATTTAGTATACCATTATACACATAGGGTTGCAACTAATGGGACATGGATGGGTCTTTTTGGATGAAAACTATGTTAAAAGTTGTCAAAATGGAAGAATGAAGAAAACATTAGTCGCAAGTTAATTGCAAGCAAAACCAAATGCAAAAAATAGTTGCATAAATAACCAATGACAGTAAAAAACAACAAATAATTACAAGTAATCACAAATTGATTGGTTACAAAAACCCAATTTTCTTCTAACAAAATTACCAAATTAGGGATTTTTGAATTTTATATGACCAAATGTAGGTTTTGATTTTAGTTTCTTAAGGTTTGTATGACCATTTCCATATTTAATTTTAATATCTCTAATCAATATGACCATTTCCATATGGAAATACTTATTTTCTTGAATTGTATGAACATTTTTATATTTGATTATCTTTCCTTCAAGTTGTATGACCAAATGCTAGTTTTGATTTTGGTGTGTTAAGGTTTAAATGACCATTTCCAACTACGAAATTACCTAACTAAGTTCTATATTACCATTTCCAATATTGAAATTAGTTAGGTCAAGTTAGTATGGCTATTTCCATATTTCATTTGGTTTTTTGAAATCTATATGATTCAATGGGCCCACTGAATATGTTTTCTTGCAGTTTTTATGACCAATTTTTTAAAAATAAAATTACTCTATATCAACATTTCCAACTTTGAAAATATCTATTTCACCTTTTACACCTTAAGCAGAAAGATTATTTCACTAATTGGAGGTTAATTTATTTTTTTCAAAATTGTCCCCAATTCACTTGACCTAAACCTTAAATGGGAGGATTGTTTCACCTTTTGGAGGTCAATTTTTTTTTTTGAGGACTATTTTCACTTGTTTAGCTTCTTTCAACATACAAATCTAGAATTGAATTGTTTCAATTCCAACATAGTTTAAATGTCACAAATGGTCACAACAACAAATACTTTGGAAATTTTTTGGAAGTTTTCCAAACTTGACTATTTCAAGTCTAACATATTTTAAGTATCCTTTAATGGTCACAAACAACAAAGTTTTTTTTAAAAAATTGAAAGCTTTTCAAACTTGATTATTTCAAGTTCAACAAATTTAAATGTCACAAATGGTCATAAACAATAAAAATTATGGAAATTTTTTGAGAGTTTCCAAACTTGATTGTTTCAAATCCAACATAGTTTTTTTTGTCACAAATGGTCACAAACCAAAAAAAAAACCTCCAAAAGGTGAAAAAATCTTTTGATTTGGGGTTTCAGGAACCAAACAAGTAGGGGTAGCCCTTAGAAAAAAGAAATGAACCTCCAAAAGGTGAAAATAGTCTTCCCATTTAAAGAGGTTTGTGTGATGTTTTTTTATGTAGGCATAACAAGTGAGAATGATGAGTCCCATGTGGTGATGCAAGCATGAAGGTTTCACTTAGATGTAAAGAATGAAATGGCGTCTTTTCATCAAGTTGTAAAAGTGAAAAAAAAAGGAAAAACAACCATGGGTTCTAGTAGAAGGACAAGTTTTGAAACCACAATCATAAGTTACCATCAACATTTTTCAAAATATTTTAGAAGACAAGAAACAAGTGATGAAGTTTATACTTAACCTTGTGTGGAAAATGGTCTTTGCGAATTACAACGCGACTTTCCCAATTGAACTTTTCATGAAGATACTTTGAAATATCAACTTCGGAACACATTGAAAGAGTTGAAAATCAGGACATCCAATGAGGAAGGGAATTTGAGAGGGTGATGTTGCAAAGTGAAAAGAATTTGGCATAGTTGAAAGCAACAGTCTACAAATGGACATGCCACTCATAATATTTTCAAAAGGTGACAAAATGTGATTGATGGCTCATCTATCCCACCCATAGTACTTAGGCCTCAACTCCTCTTACAATATGTGAGTTTATAAATGATCTAACATCTATTCCATCATTTACTTTAAGTTCTAGTTTTACATCTACTTCAAGTGGTAAGGCATAAACAAAGGCGGAAGTGTTACAATCATAGTCTAGTAGCTTTGCCACCATAGCACATGAGATGGTGATCAACAATGATGTTCAAAGAACTCTAATCAAGGCAAGTAAAGAGGCTCTCATAGAAAAGAAAAGGCAAGTGGAGCTTAACAATATCAAAGTAGTTAAAGATCTAAGACTTTTGACAAATGAAAAATTTATATCAAAGGTCAAAAAAATGTTAAACCTACATCTAGAAGTCCACATCCTAGTTGTAGTTAACCATGTCTTCAACTTGATCACCAATGATTTCATACGTAAAATCTAGGTGACGTCTATGTAAGAAGTTAGTGATAATACCTACAACTTGGAAAGAATGATTATATTTTTCCTTTGTGGAATCAAAATGCTTCATTAGTCAATTCAATTTTCACTTCAATCCCTTAATACCCCACTCCATTCACCTTTTATACCCTACATGCATTTTTTGTATGCATGGATTACATCTAGCTCATTGAGCCCAAGGGCAAATTCATGCCTCTCAAGATGTTATATAATAAACATCTCCTTGCCCATATAACATGGGTCCCCCAATAAGTACTCAAATACCCATCCATATGTATAAAAAACTAATGTTAGTTTTTGTACAATTTCGACTTGTGTAAAATGTTCATATTGTGGAATGAACCAAGATACATGGTATATTAGGTAAATGAACAATTGATAGTGGTTCAAGACCGCTATGTTGTTCATATAAAAACAAGCTCATGCTTGGGTGGTACCATTAAGAATGACACATCCCAAATTTGTTAGACCCATTCAACTTAAGACAACATAGAGCTCACTTAAAGAAGATTTTTCACTTTGAATTTTATATCAAAAGATCACCCAAGTTTGTGTAATATTCCAAATGAATGGTCAAGGAAACAATTTCAAGAAAATAACACTTTAGGTTCCTTTGTTTAAGAACACAAAAAATAACATGTTTATTTTCTTTTTTTTAATTTTTTAATTTTTAGAAAGGCTTAAAATGGTGTTCTTTTTTATTTGATTAATAGATAGTGGACTGAAACAAACATAAAACTTTGAACAATTTTCAAAGTTAAAATTAGGAGGCCTTCAAGGGCCATAGCATTCATGTTTGCAAATGTGTAGTAATTCTCATTTTTTTGTTTCAATCAACAATTTGGGCCATACTATAGTGACTATAATTGATAAACCAATTTTTTTACAATGTTGCAACTTAACACTTACCGATATGGGTTGAATTTTTCATTTAATGACTTTAATATTTTAAATTAAAATTAGGTGGTTTTCATAGGTCTTTGTGTACAGGTATTGCATCATATAAAGCCTTAAACTCAAAATCCTAAATAATCTTATTTTTAGATGGCCTCAACATATACAAATAGGGAAAAAGTAAGTTTTATAACACCTAATTCTGTTTTGAATTTTTAAAATAATAAAATAAATAAATACAAAACCCCCTAAATAATACTATTGGTAGATGTTATAAACCCTACTAATTTTACAAATAAATTTTTTTTTAGTTGCAGCTAATTATGCTTACATTTTAAATCTAATTAAATGAAGTAAAATGATTGATCTTACTCCATATATGTCTAAATAAAATTTTCCCCCCAAAATCCAATCTAGGGTTGATTTTAATTAATATAAAAGGTGCAAAAGTCATAATTATTTGTTATGAGGAATCCAAAATGTAAACCATATTGCTTAAATACATCATTAAAATAAGTACATCAAAATGCTAAATCTATTGCCCATTGTTTAGATAAATTAGGTTAACCAAATTAATTACAACTTAAATAGCCCAAAGAGGAAGCATAGTTATAAAATTAATGTTCTAAAGTCAAATGCTCATACTTGGGGCTAACATTTATTTTCATCAAGGGTATGAATACAACTAAAATAATTATCCGTGGGTTTTTTGCAATATTTGCATTTTATGTTATAATTTCATCAATTGACTTCAACAATGTACAAGTGCAAGTTAGATATGATGATGGGTGGATAGTAGGTTTTCTTGAAAGATAAAGGTTTAACTAAGAAATAGAAAAGTTTTGCCAAGAAGTTAAGGTTTAGCTATGAAGTAAAAAAGTTTCAATGAGAGATAGAGGTTTAGCTAGGAAGAAATAAAAGTTTTGCCAAAAAATAAAGGTTTTATCAAGGGATATATTTTTTGTCAAGATGTAAAGGTTTTGCAAAAATGTAAAAGTTTAACATAAAATTAAGAAAGTTTTGTCGAGAGATAAACATTTTATCAAGAAAAAATAAAAGTTTTGCCAAGAGATAAAGTTTTAGGTATGAAGATATAAAGATTTTGTTGAAAAATAATGATTTAGCCAAAAGATAAAGAGATTTTGTTGAGAGATAAAAGTTTAGTTTAAAAAAAGATAATTTTTTAGTCAAAAAAAAGAGAAGATAAATAAGTAAGAAGTCAATTACTACTTTGCTAGGTAAGGCCAAATTGTAGGTCAACAGGGTAGCTATGTGGAAGGGTAGTATGGAGGTCAAGGATGAGAAAAAAATAGCACAAAAAAGTAAAAGGCCAACAGCCAAAAAAACATTGATTCTGATACAATGTTGGCTAACAAAGGGTCAGGACCTGGATGAAAACATGCAAGCCATCTTATGGACAGAAATTGATTATGGTACAATGTTGGTTAACAGAGGGTCAGGAGTCGGATGAAAACATGCAGCCCACTGGATGGACAGAATGCACCAACTGGTGCATTGGTGGGTGCTGATTCACTCTGGCCTGTGTAAATCATCTACTTACCTACCTACCCAGGAGTCACCTATTTTCCTACCTATCCAGACCCGTATATTGGACCTATGTTTTACAGAAAGAGTTACCACGGTCAAACCGAATATTTACTAGGTTGAGGTCCATGCATAATTGAGTCATATAGGGCATCCAATGGATGATGGTATGGTGGTGGATGCTCATTCACTCTAGCCATGTTTGTGAAGACTTTATCCCCACTAAAAGCATGGCAAGTTTTGTCCTCTTCTCTTATGGTCAAAGACAAGACAAGCCACAAATTACACTGAAATGATCACTATATATCCCTGTAAAGCATGGAAAGTAGAGATTGAGCACCCCAAGGTACGATTCAGGACACCCAAAATAAAAAGAAAAAAAACATTTCTCTTGTTTAGTCCAAAGCCGACAATCCAGAATTTTGGGGCATGGCATACCCTCTCTCCTCTATACAGCCAAAAAAAAAAAAAGGGGATGATCGTAAGATGATAAGATCACCGCAAAACGAATTGAATGTGGAATAAAACATTATTGAATACCTGCCCTAAAGCTTGGTGGTGCAATGGGCCTAAGAAGTGAAAAAACTACTTGGCATTTTTTTCCCACCTCAAGTGTAGGAATTTCAGGAAATCTTTATTATTACTGCCAAGGTGAGAAAATTATATACCTATATATATATATATATATAAAGAAGATGTCATGATGGTAAAGGTACAACATGAGTATGCAAAATATCATAAGCCATCAGGTGGGGCTATTGCATATTGTTTGCACATCTAAATTGAGTGGTAGTAAAACCTAAGATCCACTTCACTCGACGACCTAGGGCCCGATTTCATAAGTCTCAGGGAGAGGCAAAGTCCCATAGAAATCAGGGCCTTGGAGTACAATAGGGATATCCGTAAAGTCAGGAAAAGACAGGGTGAGTACCCCGAGTTTGGTCATACACAAGGTGAGATTCAAAAAAACCTGCACAAAAAAGTACATTAGCAGTCAAGGTCGGCAGTGAAACGCAGAAAACCGTCAATTTTGTTGGTTTCCTGAGTTTCATCCTGTCTTTCTTTTTTCCTGAGCGCCCCACTCCTGCTATATAGATTTTCACTGCTCCTACCTGTACACCTACTATAATTACTCTCAAACCTTGTGCATTAAATGCTGAGATTCGGCACTTCGCACAGCATTTCATACTAAGATTTCCTTACTTTGCGGATACCACTAAAAGAGGGGTTAGGGGGTGAAAGCCAGGGTGAACACAGGGTGACTTTACGGATATCTTTAATAGGTAACCAATATTATTCTTGGGAGGTAGTGTGCCATAGTGTGAAGAACTGGGTCCCAAGCCTGGGGACCAGCTCGAGGCCCAAGTTCCATGGGGAAGGCCATGAGGAAGGCAAAGTTCATCATTGTGTCCTCCAATAGCGAGAAAGTTTGGAAAATGAAAAGTATTGAAGTAGGTAATAGTCTTCTCCTGATGAAGAGATCAGATCAAGCCACTTTATGATTATTTCAATTAAAAAATGGTTTAGACGTGTCTTTAGAGTTGAGTTTCCATTTTTGCTTAACCCAATTCCTTGCTTACATCTTGACCCATGGAATCAAAAATGGTTGGGACGTGTCTTTAGAGTTGAGTTTCCATTTTTGCTTAACCCAATTCCTTGCTTACATCTTGACCCATGGAATCAAAACTGGTTGGGACGTGTCTTTAGAGTTGAGTTTCCATTTTTGCTTAACCCAATTCCTTGCTTAAGTCTTGACCCATGGAATCAAAAATTGTGGCCTTGATGTAAGACTCCTACTCATGGTAAAAACTTGTAAATCAGGCCGAAATGTGAAGTGACCCTAAGAGTACAAATGAGGGCCTCAAACTTTGAAATGGAAAGACAAAATCTTGGCCACTATGACCACTTACTGTTGAGTTGGGCCATGTAAGTAGTTCACAGATTTTGCAGCACTCTTTGTATGTGCAAGAATTGTGCAAAATTTCACACTTTCAAATTGGAGATGGTACTTTTCCACAAGTGGTCCACTGCTTTTGCGCAGGCCACACACTATTTGTCCACAGGTCTCCTTCTTAGGAGATGGCAGTTTTAAACTAAGACTTTGAAGTTTCACAATTCAAACTTTTACACACAAGCTTTTTTCAACTTGTTTCAAATAGTAGTTTTATTTAAAATAAATTTTAATTTATTTATTTTCAACCTTTTTTAATTTATTTGCCCACAATCAAATATTCCAAAAGGTAAACAGACGTTTTCGTTATGTGTTCTTGACTTGCACCCAAAAAGGATTTTTGATTCCCAACAAAATATCCAATCCAATCAGTCAAACAAGAACATTACACATACCATTAAAATAGTCATATTATCATGTGAATAGAGATGTAGCTGATGCAATGGTTTTTTTTTTCAACTTTGTGACATAAAAAATTTGGTGAATGTTTCCGATATGAATCAAATTAGTCAAATTTGCACTAAAAGAAATGCCAAAAATTTGCTCAACTTCTAAACATGTGTTTGATGTTACATTTTCCTTCTTTTTTTAAGGAAATCTTTAATCGCACTTGAGTTGAAGTGGAGCACTAAAAACACACAATGCAAAATTCGCGGCACAAAACATTGAAGTCTTCCATAAGATTTAAATATCGAAGTCTTACCATAAGATTTAAACGTTGAAAGTCTAACCATAAAATTAAATTTCCAAGTGTAATAAACTTTGAAATTCAGTACAAAATTGTCTAGAGCCTTCACCTGTAAAAGGGTTTTAGAACTGCCCAACTTTACTACAACTAAACACTAGAACGAGGAAATGAGAAGGGGTACAACATCTCCCATCCACACCCCTAAAATGGACTGTCCATTATACTTTGGCTTCACATTGCCAAAATATTAATATATTTAAAATATATTTAAATAAATTATTATAATTTGGCTTTACATTGCAAACATATTAATATATTTACATTTTATTTAAATAAATTATTTTAATGTCTTTTTATTTACTTTTTGGTTTTCTTGGTCTTCTTTGACATTGTATTAGGGCCTTCAACTTCTTAATGCCCACTATTGTTGAAAAAGAAAATTTTCATGTTCAATGTAGTGTTGTTGATGATTTCAATGTGTGTTTTTTTGACACCCATGTTAAATTGTTTGTTATTGTTTTGTTATTTTTGTTATTTTTTATCTTTTGTTGTTTTTGGTGTTGTTTGGATGTGTTATTATCCTTTATGAAGCTTAGGTCATTTCCAAACCAAAATGCTCCATCCAATATAAATTTCTATTAAGGATGTTGGGATCTTGGCTTACTAATAAACATAGCAATTTAAAGGCTTGGGAAATTTTGGAAATGTTAAATTAGTCAAGTCTCCACTGATTTTAAAAGAAATCAAAGCTAAATGGGGAAATATATTTTATCGATTTGAAATTATAAAGTAATTAGAAAGAAATAAAATGTTCATCCTTAAGTCATGTGTGGGGGTCATATTAAAAGATTGTTAGATATCACTTCCCATTAAATATTAATGATTTTAATGCTTAAAATTATTTTCCGAATTTTAATTAATTTCGTAAACATAACATTGATAAAAAATAATAATGTAAACTTGTCAACTTTGATGAATATTTCAATTTCAATGTTAGATTGTATGTTTTTCTAATTTTGATTAAAAGGTGTCCACTGAAATATCACAAAAAAATTTGAACTTGAAATTTCCTTTCTATCTTTTATTTAATCGATAGAATATGATTAATGTAAATTTATCGTACTCTTAATCATTTCGATTAAAAATATTATTAAATTGAAAATGTCAATAATATTAATTATAAGAAATCATATATATAACTATTAACTATATTATTATATGAAAATGGAGTTTCATATTAATTTATTTTTAATTTTGATTTTCAATACGATCCAAAAATTATTATCATGTTAAATTTAGTGTTACCACTTGTTGAAGTTATATATGAACAAAATTAATCAATATTAAATACATTGATGAATGTATGGATATAGAGTGTGGTCTAGTGGTTTAAAATACATTTGTTTTTGTGCAAAATTTTGCAGTATTGCAAAAAAAATTGGGAAAGGGAATATTTAATGGCAATATTCATTTGTTGAAAAAAAAATGCCAATTTTTTTTTTTGTGGGTCAATGTATTTAGATTTTTCTTCTTGGTTATTATAGGTAGCCAAATTATAAAAAGGCTCTTTTAAAAAGGTTGGAGGACAAGGTTTCCATTTAATGTTAAGTCACTTTTAGGTTGTTTGCTAGTCACACTACAACAAAAAATTGAAAAACACGCATTGACCAAATCATTTGTTCCTTTATATAAAACAAAATATTGAAATTTTGGACATCTAGGACAATTTGCAATCATGATGTGTAGGTCAAGTACTTTAATTACAATTTAATATTCATGTTTCAAAACACAAATAGTTTAATATTGCATTAAACCTAAAAATGTAGTTGTTGAATGAAAAGATGAAACACAAATGCATTTGAATGTGAATCATGAACTTTTATAGAAAAAAACATGCACAAAGGAATATCAAAGTTTTCACGATGTGTGTGATACATAGTGGTAGTAGGTTGAGAGATATGTGATTTATGGTTAACATGCAATTGATGTAATCAAAATAATAAATAATTTAGTAATGTAGAATTTGAAATCAAAAGCCAAACTTTGAACATGTTTTAACTACAGAAAAAATGGAAATCTCTTATGATTTAAAAAAATATTGTTGTGATTAATTTATATGGTTATTAAAGTCTTTCCCATTTCAATTTGCACCCAATTACAAAAATTGGTGTATTATTCACAAGTTAGATCTTTTTTTTCTCTTTTTTTTTACCTTCTTTTCTTTCCTTTTTCCTTCTTCCAAAACTTTTATGCTAACAAGTCATTCATCCTCCCTTCCATTTTATTTAAATAATGAACACATTGAAAGAAAGTTGCAACCTTTACAACATTTTCATGAAATGTGAAAAAGCACATGATCTAATAGGGTCCTTTAGTACAAAGGAAGCTTCAATACATGTTTATAAAATAATTAATGAATTTTAAATATTTCATGTTGAAAAGAAAATATTCAAAAATATTTTGAAAGACTATGTATTATCTTTCACAAAATTTTGTAGATAATATAAATAATGTTGAAGATGCCAAAGTATTATGTTAATAAATAAATGTAAATATAAAAATGACATTCATGTAAAATAAATCATAAAATAAACAAGATGGATTTTTTTCTTTTAGTATGTCATATTAGAATACAGGACAAGGATCTTCAAATGAGTTTTTAAAAACATACAAAGCATTTGACTTCGTTAAATCATGCTTGTTTTATAACAACATTTTCATCTTCTATCTTCTTTTACATTGTCAATAACAATTGTAAAGGGTTCCATAAATTGCAAAAATATTTTAAATTCATAAAATAGGAAATCAATAATTATTATATTGTAAGTTTATTAGGATTTATCATTAAGCAATAATATTTGTAATGAGGACAATGTTGGTGATTTGGCCATATAATTAATAATGTTCCAAATTTAATTTTTAGTTAATGAATCTTCGAAACAATATCACAAATATAATCTATCATGAATACAATAGAAGGATCATTTTTATTCATTAGAAGATTCAAGTAAAAATCTAAGTTTTATATACTTATGATAGGAAAATTTGGATTGCCAAACATGCCATTATCACAATAGATTGTTAGTAATCATTAATTTTGTCACAAGACATGCAAAAAGTTATTTTAGCTTATTTATTTGTATTATGTATGAAATCTTGTAACAACAATCAAATGACATTTGGCATGTATAATATTTTAAAAACGTTCCTTATTCAATTTTGTTGAAGATTGATTTTACAAAACAACAAAATGTGAAATGTGGATTTCAAAAAAATTATTTGATCAAATGTTTTTCTATATTAAATTGCATCTTCCAGTTCTTTTATCTTTTGCTTATATCATTTAAATAATTTGACAAATATGTAGGTTTGTTTTTCTCTTTTGAAAGATAAATAACCATGTCATTTAAAACATGGTTGTAAAAGTATGAATGTTTTGTTATCATGTGGATTGTGTTATATAATAATGATATGATGCATAAATTTTAATGAAATTATCAAAACACATATCAAAATAATTTTCTAGCTAAAGAAAAATACATAGGAAAAACATTGAGGAAAATATTACATCTTTTTATTTTGGTTCACTAAATCTTTCGATTGTTTCTTTTCACATAATGCGCACATCGTGAAATGAACATGACTTGTTATGTAACATCTTAAGTGAATGCAAATCACAATGAAGGAAAAGAAAATGTGTGCATGCCCAAACATAGAAAACTCATGACAAAAATGTTCCATCAAATACCACAATTTATGTGCAAACACACAATTTCACACAATTTTAATATCTTAATTCTATGGTCAACCTTCATTCTTGTTTTGTGTTCAAAACACATAATTTTGATTGGATCATTATCAAATTGATAATGATCTTTCACACTTGGTCCCTCTTGCCCTTTGTGCATATAATTCCCACATAATATTTACATAATTCTAAGAAATCCCATAAATTCATATAACTTACGATTTATGAAACAAAAAAAAAGTAAATAGAAAATTGAAATACTATGCATAGTATCAAGATGATTCCATCATGTTTGTTTTCACATGTAAAATATAAAAACATCTCTCCATTCTAACCTTTTCCATTGACATATGCTCCTTTGTAACCTTTTAAACAATGTCAACATATCCACATGAAGTCTAATTACACAAGAGATGTTCATATGTTAATGACATGTCATGCTGAAATAAATAATTTGTGTCAAAGGGTAATAATGATATGATGCAAATAAGGAAGATTTATGATGCAATCTTCCTTATTTGTACCAAAATGAAGAAACAAAAATTCCAAATGTTCTTGAGGTGCAAAACATTAATTCATTTTTATATGAAGTTGAGACATGAAAGGACATAGAGATTAGAAAAACATTGTTCCAAATGATTTAATAGAAATGTCAAGTGATTCATTTCCAAAAGTGTTGTAATGATGACCACTAATGGACCCAATACATAATTCACATAAACCAATTCCAATTATTATCAATATCACTAGAATTTTGAATAACTTAAAACAATTCAATGATGTGAAAGTTGCTTTGGCCTTGTAAAAGTGCCAAAGATACAATGCCCTCCAAGATGGCATATTGAAGGAAAGGACATTATTTTATTGACCAACTATAGATGGCTTGGGATACTCTCCACATGTGGATGGAGGACCCTCCACCCACCTCAACCTTTTTTTTGTGTACCCAACCCCAAGCCCCCTAAACCTTTATTAATAGGTTATCAACCATGATTACCTAAACTAACTTTAGCCATCCACTTTCCCCCACATAATTCCATCCCTTTCACTTATTTCAATTTAACATATATGATTCATTCCCAGTTTAATTTAACTCCAAGAAAATAAAAAACACCTCCTCAAGGTTCATACTCTCTTGGAAATTTTAGCCCAATGCTCATAATAGGCCACTTTTTTTGGTTTCTTGCCCCTTAATGGCTCATTTGCCAAAACATGCCCCCCCATTTCTAGTAGGTTGTGGAAGTGGCTTGTTATTTAAACATTTTCTCTTTCTACTCTTTTTAAAAGATGTTGTAGCCTTCTACTACCATAGTACTTGGTAACTTCGGCACTTAATTTGTTAAATAATTAATTTAATTTAAGTTTCCTGGTTTGGCACATAGGTTTTTTATTTTGAAAATTTTGACAGTAAAGATTAAACTTATTATAAGGTACATAAATTTCAAACAACTTTAACTATTTTAGTGGTCAGGTGGATCTTTATTTAATTCCCTCCCTTCAAGATGAAATACATTCATTAAAATACAAACTTGCATATTCCAAAGGTGCCCCAAAAAAATTGTATAAAGTCACACAACCATTTTCTACTATGTCATTATTGTATGTTTGCTCAAGCCATGAAATCCATGACATAGATGATGGATGATTTTGTAATGAACTTGTTTAAAGATAAAGTTTTGTTGATAAATTGAACAGATTGTACACAATTATGACTAAAACCCCATGGCCATGGAAAAAACTCTAGATTTATGTAGGTCATTTTCATAGGTAAATAAATATTTAAATTTAAATTTAATATCACTTTGAAAATGTGAGAAAAATGTAAGAATAATGATAAAGGAAATGAAGGTTTATCAATTTAATCATATCCCGCTTGCCCCCTTGTCTCCACCTATTTATTTTTCTCCTATGTTCTCATGTGATTTTCAATAGTTCATCATTTATTTATGTTAATCTAAAAATTGATTTTATTAGATAACATGGACATGAAAAGACACATTAACCCACATGGGTTAATGTGTCTTTTCATGTCCATGTAAGTGGTTAAGGGAAAAGAATGAGGTAGTTATTAGGATTTTTTTTTGATAGGTATTGAAATTATTATTATTTTGAACTTCAAATAATTACACCATTACATGGATAGCTAGTCCACTCGAAACCATTGACCTTGAATAAATCTAGAAAACATTATGAACTTTTGAATTGCAAAAGAAAAAGAGATTAAGTTTGAAAAAAAGTCACACCATATACCCTCAAAGTAACGCTTGACTTCCATAATGTAGATTAAGTGCTGTTTTAGGAGATAAAATTCAAATGAACTATAAGTGTTAAATTGGGAAAGGACAAAAGCGAGGGGGAAATGGATTGCCAAAGTTAATTAGTAAAAGGTAGGTTGGGAATAATGCATAAAGGATTTGTGATGCTTGGATGGACAATTTCCCAATGCAATATAATTATTGACCATGGGTGATGATATTTAATAGTCCTTCATTTTACATTGTTCACTTTTTCATGTTCATGGGTGAGGATGGGAAATAATTAACACTATATGTATAGGATGTGGTAAACACAAGTGTTGGGTAGTTCTTGAATGGTCATTTGGTTCTCAACCCAATTCTTAGTTTGGTTTTCACAATGAGAACCAATTAGCACCATTATATGTGAAAATCGGATTGAGAATTGACCTCAAGTTCTCACATGAATGAAAAATAATCATGAAACCTAATTCCAGTTTTTTTTAGTTTGAAAAATTGGACAAGTTCTCTCATACAATCTACATTCAATTCTCAAAATCTTGTGCCAAATTAGGGTTTCCTAAACAACAGCCACTAGCTAGGGAGGTGGAATGTGTTTATTTGTAGGGTGATGTTTGCAAGTCTGTTGTTTGTCTTTTTTGCAAGTGTTTTGTGTGTTGTTTTTCTTGTTCTTCTCACATTGGTGTTGTTCTTTTCATGACCGTTGATGTTGTTGTTTTCTTGTGTGGTGCTACTACTCTTTTCATGTTGGTGTTGTTTTTTTTGCATGGTGTTACTCTTCTTCTTGTGTTGGTGTTATTGTTTTTCTTGCGTTGGTGCTACTACCCTTTTTGCGTTGGTGATCAAGTACCTTGTAGCCTAGCCATTTGTTGTTGCTCTTTTTTGTGTTGGTGTTATTGCTCTTCTTACATTGGTGTTGTTTTTTTTTCCCCCTAGTGTTAATTTGGTACCTTTCGAGCCTTCATGCCTTGTGTAGGTTGGAGCTTGGAACATTAGATTAGTTGACTCCATTGAAATAAATTTTGTTTTCATTTTTTTTTAATTCTCATTTTATCTCTTTTTTAATTTTGTTTTTTTTTGTTTTTTTGTTTTTGTTTTGTAAGGTTTTCATATACTTTCATTTTGCAAGATACACACATCATATTTCATTACAAAAATTCATTTCAAATTGTATCTTGTTTTGTAAATGTTTAAGAAATAGATCTCATCTTGTAAATGTTAGTTTTGGTATATCATATAATTGTTTAGTTCTTTTCAAAACTCATTTGGGTAGTAATTTTAACTTCAAACTAAACATGGAATAATCCTTTGAAAATGAAAATCATATGATGTATTCATGAATGAAGTAAGGGTGGGAGATGAACCTTTGTAAGAACTTGAAGAAAATGCAAGTGTCAAAATAGAATGAGACAAAAATTTTAAAAATAATGAAAAGAAAATGAAAAAACTTTGAAACTTTTACATGCACAAAGATTATTTTGGAAACCAAATATTGTAAAATGCATTATGTTGGGAATTTTATTGTGTTAATGATAATAAAAAAATGATTTAACAACTTTTCAAATCATGCATTGTATTTTTTGTTATAACAATCTAGTTTGAATTTAAATCCAAAAACTCAAGCAAGAAGAGGATTAATCATATATAACACAAATAATGGTATAACTACATTTTAAAACCATGGAAATATAAACCATTCTTTTTTTAAAATTTTGAAAAAGAAATGAACAATCCTTTGGAAAAAAAGAGGAAAGACTACATGTAAAGAAAAGACCAAATATGTCTAATAGTTCATATTTAATTTTTTTGCTACAAAGGCACCTTTCATGAAAAATGATTTGTAGCAAAAAAAAACTTTTTGGAGGATTTGGGACTTTTAATTATCAAAAACCATCTTCTTTTGTAGTTTGTGAAAAAAAATTGTTAAAACGAATTAATATGCATTTGTGTCCAAGACTTGTATTTCCTTCTAGAATTTTTTTTTTATCATGAATTATTACATGGCTTAATGGAAAAAACTAAAAAAATGTGTGTTTTGCCAACTTTAGCAAAATGTCATTATGCAATTGTGCTTTGATTTGTGGGTGTCAAAAGGTGGACATGATATCTTTGCATTGGTGATCAAATTTTTGGGGGTTGATTGGCAACCAAACACATTACCTTTGGCCTTTTTGAAGCAACAAATGCTAGTGGGCAAACTTTAGCTAGAAATTTGATAGAATTATTGAAAACATATGAGTTGAAGAAGAAAATTGTTGCCTATGTCAAGGATGAGGGATCTAGCACCCATTATTCATTGAAAGCTTTCAAGCAGTATCAAGAATGTGAATAAGGGCATTGTTGTTTGGGAGATTTCAACAAAAAAATTAAATTAAATTAACAACCTTGCTTAATAGTTAGATTATTGTTTGGGCTATGAACTTTAGCATCATCATTCACACTCCTTATTTGTGTTTGCAATAGTGCCATTTTATTTTATTTTCAAATTTCTGCTATAACATAGGTTGTGATCAACCATAAAAAGATCTAGCCAAATTTGGTTATTTCAAAGTATAAAAGTTGAAAATTTTAAGGATTTTGCCACTTGCTTTAGCTAGGGATGGATCTTAACAATTCAAGCCAAAAAAATATAAACATGACATATTCTAAAAGATATTTCATACTAAAGTTCAATTTATAAGTCCCAATTCATTTTTGCAATTTGATTGGTCTAGAACTCCAAAACAAAACAAAAATTTTCACACTAAAGCCCAATTTACAAATCCCAACAATGAATTAGAATCTTATGTGGCTGTACTTTTTGGCTTCAAGTTGGGACTTAGGTTGAGCAAAAATGGAAACCCAACTCCAAAGATAAGTCCCAACCATATTTTTTATTAAAACAATAAAAAAGTGGTTTGATTCAATCCGTTCATCATAAGAATCTTTCTTTGGCATGAAATCAAAGTTAATGGGTGAGTCATCTTTCCTCTTGGTGTTGGAGTTAGAGCAAAAGGGTTTAGGGCAAAAAAAAATTTGTGTGAAAAAATGGAAGGTTTTTCACAAAATGCTTATGGTTACACTTTGGAAAAGTATGTTGGTTTGGAGAATTTTTTTCCTCCAAATATAAAAGGATCATATTGTGCATTTCATCCATTTGCATTTCAAGGTGGAGTTCAAAAAAATTCAAAAAATGTTGATGTGTAGATGATTCAAAGTTAGAATGGAAAACCATCATCATCATTTTAGCATTTTGTTGGTACATTACAAGTTGTTGCGATGACAACATGTTTACAATGATATGTTTCATTACCATAAAGAGAGCAAGAACCACCAATATGTGTTGTTTTATTGTATCCATTACTTCAAGGGTGAAAGCACATTACACTATCCATAAAATGTTGTCACAAGGCAATTTTTGCAAGATTTTGGGATTTATAATTAGTTATGTGATTAAATATAATCCCAACTAAAATGAAAAAGGACTCAACATTGTAGTGTTACATATAATATAATCACATTATATAAATTTCATAGATAATTTTTGAATAGTCATAACATAATGGACTTTTAAAGGAATACACAAAAACTTATAGTCCATAATTAATGAATATGGACTACATGCACCTTCATATAATGTTTTAAAATGAATAAAGGACTCAATGGTAATATGATGTAATAACATTGATACCAAGGAGGATTTTTTGGAAAGGTTTTGGTGACCAATTTTTTTTATGTATCTTGAATTATGGTTTTTTCTTATTAAGTCATTTACTGAATGAAAGTAATAGTTTAAAAGCTCATCTTCTAAATTTAAGTTATCCATAAGGTAAACTAGGGTTGCAATTTTTTTTATACTAAATTTCAAATGATAACTTGTAAAATGACATGTGATTCAAGGTATCATGCCTTCACACTACCTTTGTAGTGTTAATTTACGCAATTATGGACTTCCATATGTGCTTAAAAATGTCACACCTTTGTGTGCTTTCACCCTCAAACCCAAAGAAAAAAAAGATGTGTAAAAAGGAAAAATAAACAAACCAAGAGAAATGACAAGATTTAGGGACAAAAAAAACTTGTGACATTCAAGAAGCATAGGAAATAAAGAATTTTTGTCATATTTTTCAACAATGGCCTTACTTTGCTCACAACCAATAAATGAGGACATAAAAGAAGGGTCTTAAATTTAAGGTCCAACATCAAAGAAAACATAATATGGGATTTTTTTCTTCATATTTCCTTAAGAAGGAAAGAATAGAATTCAACCCGAACAACTTCATTTTTAATGTTAGAAGCCAAACATGAAAACTCAAAAGCAACATTTGCATCTTCTTTTAATAAGTTGTCAAAGGTTGCAAAATCAATTTCATTACTAAATTTTAGACTCATAAATAAGGAAAAGTTTAATGCATCACTTAATAACTAATGACCCCTAGACTGGTTCATAATACAAGCAATTACAACAAGGCCAAGGGAATCAACAATAATGTGAAATATGTGCCATGTCAATGTAGGTAGTACTTTTCTAACCATCCCCATAGTATTTTGCCTATTGTAATAAAATATAATAGTTTTTTCAAACTGCAAAGCTTCTTGAAAAAGGATAATTTTACTAGCAAGTATGCAAAAGAAAAAAAAACAAAACAAAACATATATGGTAGAAATTCAAAAAACAAAATATGAAAAAACCTTTTTGGCAAAAATAAAGAATTTACTTCGTTTTCACTGGAGTATTCAATTTCCTTGGGGGAAGACTTGAATTGACATATGCGTTGTTCCATTCTTACTTGCCCTTTCTTGATTTTTTGGCCAAGTTATGCACTTTTACAAATCTCCTTGGGTAATTTTGATAGATACATATCTTAAGCCTTTGCAAACTTTTTCATTTATTGTTGCATATTACCATACTTTTAAAAATGCATGGACAAATGCAAATGCTTTAAAAAAATTCTTCCAAATTCAACACATTATAACTTAAAACCGATTTTAGGGTTATAGTGTTGCACTAATGAGTAGAAATCAAGATATAAAAGTCCAAGGCCCAAAGAATAATCTATCTATTAAGCAAGGTTGTTTATTTATTTTGTTTGTCTTGTTTGAAATCTCACAAACAACAATGCCCCCCCTCCCCCACCCTCACTAGGCTCTTGATATTACTTGAAAGCTCTCAATGAATAAGGGGTGCATCAAGGTGATTTTGTAATGTTTCAACCTACATTGCAAGAGCTATTAAACATTGAATAGTTTTCTTCTCAAAATTTTAATAAAATCAAAACTAAATTTTTTAGGGAAATTAGGGCAAGCTTTTGATATTGTTAGAAAGTGCTTTCAACGAGTAGGATTTTATGAAGGCAATTTCATAATTTAAAAACCTAAGGTGCAATAAATATTGAATTTTGAATACTTTTTGTCATTGAAAATTCAACTAGTTTACAAAAACTAATTTTGAAACAAGAAAGTAGTTGGCTAACAAGTTCACAATAGAGTCAATGACACATGCCACGATATGAACATTACTCTGTAGGATGTGATAAGCACTAAGACAAGCCCAAATAGGGGGGACATGGGTGCAAATGCTCTCAAGTCCGAGGCCCCGGGAATATAAACACTCTATGTATGATGTCACGAGTACGATGGATATGGGCCCAAATAGGGGATGCTTAGGTCCAAGTCAATATATATAACCCTAAAGCCCTAGTTTTAGGGTCAAAGACAAAGAACTAGTTTAAAAGCCCAAGGCCTCCCCCACTTCCTTTCACCCACCCCCCTTTCAGTGGCCTGCTGCTGCTCAGCACTGGGCTTTTGTGGTGTGCTGCAAAATGCTCTCCACTTTGGAACCAGCATCTTAGTTTCTATTGAGACTTTGGAGCTGGGCAGCAGAGCTCACAAACACCAAAGCTCATCAAATCTGACAATGGCTGTTGCTGGAGGGGACTTAGTTGTGGCAGGTGGTGGAGAATTCAAGAATTTCGAAGGCCGCACAACGAGTTATTTGGTGTTCATTTGTCTTTTGATTGCATCATGTGGTCTCATGTTTGGTTATGATATAGGCATCAATGGTGAGTGTTCTTCTTGGGTGTCAATTAATTGCACATGTAATTTGGCGTATATATGACGAGTTTTGTTCCCCAAGACTTGAGTTGATTGTTGAGAGAACCCTGTTTGAAGATTAGTAATTGACATGACTGACCAAGGATCTCAAAACGGAAATTTCATTCAGGGTTTTGTTATGTGGATTTTTTCTAAGTGGACGAAGGTTTCTGTAATGTGATTAGCTTCAGAATTGTGAGCTTTTTTTTTGAATTTGGGGTTGTTGTGTAGGTTTTTTCTGACTGGACGTAGTGTTTTGTAATGTGATTAGCTTGAGAATTGTGAATTATGAGATCTGTTCTGGTGCAACTATGATTGATCACGGTGTGCACTCTCTAATGTTTTGTTTTGGCTCTGCAGGTGGGGTTGCAGAAATGAACAGTTTCTTGGAGAAGTTCTTCCCAACCGTAGTTGTCAACAAGAGGCGTGAAGCAGAGTCAGGAGAAGGCAGTCTTTACTGCCAATACAACAACCAAAATCTGCAAGCATACAATTCAGCCCTGTACCTTGCTGCATTTGTGTCCACCTGGTTTTCATCTTATGTCACAAGACATTATGGCAGAAAAGCAAGCATACTTGTTGCTGGGATCTCTTTCCTGATGGGTGTGACCTTCAGAGCTTCAGCTCAAAATCTGGCCATGCTTATTATCGGCCAAAGCCTTATGGGGTGGGGTCTTGGATTTTCCAACCAGGTTGGTTTCAACATCTTGGACTTCAGTTTGGATCTAACCATGTTATCATGTTTTTGATGATCCTCCTTCCTCCTGAGGCACCAATCTCAAGACCGCATAGTCAATGTCTAATTAGACAATTGAAGTAGACGTCATGTGGTATGTTGGAGTGAGTAAATTATTTGCAAAATTTCATGGGGGAGTCACTTGCATTCTTACAGCAATGATGTAGTTCAAAATAAGATATTTGTTTATTTCTTTGGAGAGAAATTTGATAAGCATTTAGGAAAAAACTTAAGCCACCAGATAAACCTTGAATTATAAATTAAAAAAATAAACAAGGCATTTGAAAATATAATTAGTGGTGTGCTATTTATTTCATACATCTATAAGTTTAGATATTCATCAATTGCCAAAATACCATATTTATAAATAAACTTTTTTAGATAATAACATTTACCCCATTTATAATTGGGTAGCAAAATAATACCCTCCAAACAATGGGTGAGGTGCTCAACACATACAAAGAGTGACCCTTCAGCAAATTTGAAAGTGATGACAAAACTCATTCCTTTTGTTTCAGCAAATGAATCCCTAGGTGTTGGTTGTGCCTTCCTCCAGTCACCTATTTCCCTACTCACACCATCTATGGACTTTGTAGCTCAAAAGGATGGACGAATCACTTATTTTCAGAAGGTCACAAATTGATTCTTAGGTTCCCTTTGATGATTGCACATTGGTTTTCCAATTCAAAGGGTTGATTATATTGTTTTGCAAGCCACCTGCAGGTCCCTAGTCCATACAAATAGAATAACAATATACTCCAAACTTGAATGGATTTTTTGTCTTAGTGTATGTTTGAATTCAGGTTGAGAGATCATCATGGAAATACATTGAAATTGACACCTTACAAGGCCTTCAATCCTTAACAATAAGATAGTTATTCAATGAATTCGTTTAATCCTTGCCATAATTTGAATTGAGAAAATTAGTAATGATGTGAAGTCTATGAAACACTAAGGCTTACTCTACTTGATGAAGATACTTCATAAATTGTGCTCCTTCCAAGGATAGTTGGGTGCAAGCATAGTTAGAAGTAATTTCTTTTGTAGCTTGTGCTTATTTGACATGTTTCAAAGTCTAATAAATTAAATTAATATTACAAATGTGTGTTTTGTTTATTAAAAAATGTTTTTGAACTATAAATGTAGCATTTGAATAAGTTTGAAAATAATTTAATGTAACCAATGGTTTAAAGCATTACTTAAGCATTAATTAAACAATTTAAACGCTAGTTAAGCATTATGGAACCAATCATGTGCTACCATATCAACTTGTTATCTTTACTCAGGAACTACTTGGGTTATGGCTACTTATATCCGACTTGTACCTAGCGGGGAAGCTAAGCAAGGTTCCAAGAAAATTTGCCCATTGACCATATTTGAATTGGGTATCATGCATAGGTGACATGAACAAGCATGTATGGCCATACTAATGTAGTTGGGTCTCATATAAGTATACATTCCAAGGTTCCCTTATTACTTCTCATACTTATATGTTTTTGTTGTCTTGCCTCCTTGTGTGTGGTGAGCAGGCAGCACCACTATACTTGTCTGAGATGGCACCCTCTAAATGGCGAGGGAGCTTGAACTACCTCTTTGCACTTGGCATAACAACGGGTGCTTTTTTCGCTAATTTAATCAATTATGGCACTGGAAAGATGGCCCGTAATGGATGGAGAGTCTCTTTGGGTTTGGGAGGTGTCCCTGCAATTCTAATAACCATTGCTGGGATTGCACTTTCTGATACCCCAAACAGCCTTATTCAAAGAGGCAAACAAGAAGAAGGAAAAGCAGTGCTGAGAAGGATTCGAGGAGTAGAGAATGTGGATGTTGAATTTGAAGACATTTTGATTGCAGGCAACCACAAATCTCGTGAGGGAATTGCTGCATTTAAAGATGTGTTCAAAGGGAAGAGCTTACCTCCACTTATTGTTTCTTGCCTATTCCAAATTTTCAACCAATTCACTGGAAGCAATGACGTCTCCTTCTATGCACCTGTTCTATTTTCAACTTTGGGTTTCAAAAGTGATGGAGCCCTTTACTCAGCTGTTATTTTAGCAGGCACTGCTATACTAGCCACTTTGGTTGGCTTATTCCTAGTGGACCGCCTCGGCCGCAGGGCATTACTCATGCTAGGCAATCTCCAAATGTTCATCTCTCTGGTAAGTAACTTTAATACTTTTCCATTTGCTAAGTATTTATTGTCATTTTTTCAGACTATAATTGTTTACAGATTATTCCTCATCCATACTAAATATTTTATTTATCATTTTAAAAAACTATTTTTCATGGTGATGACATTGTTAAAAGTCATGTTTAACATCAACATTGGATTGTTATATACATACATACAAAAATGTATTTTTTATCATTTGTGTTGTTTGTTGTAGTTTATCCTTTAGATTTATTTGACATTTTTGACTACATGTTTGTAAGGAATTTCAATGTTTAAAATGACCCATGAATCATGAGACGCTAAATATCATTTCTTCAAAACTAAGTAAGAGCAGGAATTTGACTCTCTAAAAACCTTTAAACTACAAAATGTCAAAAGATTGATGGCTAGTTCAAATATTTTCACCACCATTTAACATAATTGAAACAAGTTTGCAAATGTAATTAATTGCAATTAACAATCATTCTATTTTTGTGTACCAAAAACACAATGTATGTAATTAACTCCGATGTTAGATATAACACCCCCATAATTTTACGTGGTCCATTTCTTTTCTTTACATTGGTCTAATTTGATGGTTGGGTTGTAGATCCTTTTGCTCTAGTGTGTGGCACCTTGCATTCCTGTATTGTCATTTTGACATGTTAGGCCCGCTTTACACTAGGAGTCAGGGCCGATGTTCAACCCAAATCAAGCATTCCTATTGGTGCAAAAGTTGAACTAGAAAAATTATTTTCAATCTGCCCAAAGGTACTAATAAATGCTGAACTTTATGGCCCTGTAGTGGCCCCAAGGCTGGAAAAAGGATACCATTGAATTTGGGAGGCCAATTTGCAAACCCATGGGGCCAATGTTTCAGCATTTATTAGTAACTTGGGGCCAAACGAACAAGCCAAAAATGCTCAAAATTGGCCCCAAGTTTTTTCAACCCTGACTCCTAGTGTAAAGCGGGCCTTAGTTGCAATCTCTTATGTCAAATTTCATTGGGCCCTAAATAAGAAGTTGAGATTTTAAACAATATATGATGCCAAAACAAATTAATACATTGATTTGGAAAATAAAAGTGAAAGGGGAATAAATCTATTAATTGCCATGATCTTCATACTCTCCAAAAGAGACAAGCATGTGGATTCTAAAATTCTGATTATCTTCTTAATGACAATCAAATAATAAGCATTATTTTGAATTCTTATGCAGATTGCACTGGCTTTGATCCTTCGTTACGGATTACAAGATGGAGTGCACTTGCCACATTCACTTGCAATAGTTTTGGTGGTATTCTTATGTGCATTTCTCACTGGATGGTCATGGTCATGGGCGCCACTTGCGTATTTGATTCCTACTGAAATTTTTCCACTTGAAACAAGGTCAGCAGGGTTGAGCATCCAGGCATCAGTGAACTTCCTATTCTCCTTTGTAATGATTGAAACATTCTTGTCCATGTTATGCTCCCTTAAGTGGGGCTTATTCATCTTCTTCGCTGCGTGGATCATTATATTGCAATTTTTTGTAATGTTTTATCTGCCTGAAACAAAAGGAGTGCCCATTGAAGAAACGGAGCTCGTGTGGAAAAGGCATTGGTTTTGGAAAAAGTTCATACCAGTTGACAAAGATTTTGATAAACCTTGAAACAAAACACCTTGAGCTACATATGCCTATGAAAATGATATAGGATTTGATTTTATAGATTTTAATGGAGTAGGACATGATATTTAGAAAAATCATTTAGAGTTCATCAATTGCCTTGTGATTACCAGTACATGGTTGTTAAGGATGTTTTTTATTCCCTCAAATTAAACAAAACTATTTTTTACTTTGTAAAATTTGTCTTGCATACAACCATTAATAGGTGTTATAATTCAGATAAGAGAACAAGAAATATAAATTAAAACATGAAGATGTTTATTTACAAATGCACAAGTTACAAAGAAAATCTGAAATAGATCCAAAAATCAAATTAGAAAATTAAGCTTTCTAATCTTCCTCAAATCCTCCTACTTATACCAAAACATAATGTTGTTTTAATTTAAATAATCATTGGCATGTACAACAACCAAGTAATCCAAAATTAAACTAAAATGGCAACTAGCCATAGGTTGATCAACAAACATGTTCTATCAATAGACCAATTATTTTAACAAACTTGTTATCAGTTAACTTAACATATTGATTAGCCATTGCCTAATAACAACTTAACAATTTTTAAAAATAATAATGTCTTACTAATTACTTATTGGTAACAATTGGTTACTATTTACAATAAATGAAAATTTGGGTTAACGTTAACCCCCTTTGAAAACTAGATTTTTGTCCTCAAAATTAGACATCAAGATCTACTTGTTTAACTCCTACAACTAACTCATCAACATGTCCTACTATGGTCAACAATAGATTTAATCAAAAGACCAGGTTCTAAATCTGATTTTTCAGCAACGGGTGTGTCCACCAAAATTCCTACTACGGTTGTAAAAGCTTGTGATGCATGCAATGCATTTTTAATCATAGTAATTCTTGCACCTACTCCAATTTAAGGTATTACCAATGGTATATTCTTAGGAGTAATAGGTGTTTACAAATCTCCTACTTGAATGCTTGCAACTATGGTAGGTGCATCAACAAGTATTATTGGCAACATAGGCAAAATACAAGGTACAATAGTAGAATCAAATCCTCTTCACATTTGTGCTAACACTTCGGTAATAGTAACAACTAGCTCACTATGAACATTAATAGATGTTGGTACTAGTTCCACAAAAGTAAGTATTTGGGATATTCCAACACCTCCCTCAATTTCAATCAATTTTGAACTTAACCAGTCGTACTTATATTCTAGAAATTGCATTTTGTAGGTAACTAGTTCATACAAGTATGCTTATTCATTGGCACGAGCAATCTCCAAGTTATCTTGAATTTGCTCCTCTATGATTTTTTGCACAGTTTGCCATCACTCCTTCCACTTTAGATTCATGTTTGCTAATGCTTGGTTTTGTATTTTGAATAGGACATTATATAGCAACAATTCTTCAAACTCTTTCAATTGGTTGTTCATGTGCAAGGTCTGAGAAGTCTTATTAAGTGATGTTTGCATTGGTTCCATCTTGCCCTTTAGTTCTTGAATTTGAACTCGTAGTTCGTGAGTGTAATTTTCCAACTCCATGTTAATAGTCATCAACTACTCTTGTTGCTGATCGCATGTTTGCTCCAAAGTAATAAGAATATTTTTTTGATAAACATTAACAGCTTCTGTTTTCCCATAATCCCTTATCAACCGGTTGTAATCACTTTGTAAGGTCTTGAGGTCATTACATCCCTTGAAATGAGTTTGGTTAAGTTCATTATACTCTTGTTACAAATTTTAAACCTTTTTTTGTTGCTTTGTCAACATTAACAAATTTGGCAACCAAGTGTTTGTTGTTAATTTGAAGTTTGGTGATCTATGTTTTTGCATTAGCTAATTCCTTGTCCCTTTTTTTTAAGTTTGCTAAACACTAACCAATTCTAAACAATGGGTATGTAACTAGTTGTTTATTTCTTCAAGTAAACCTTCATCAAAATTATACTTACTTTTCATATCAACTAGGTTGTTTATAGTTTGTGACCAAGTTTGAGCAAGTGAAGATGTTTGTTAAAAGAAAGGCTAATTTTTTGAAATTTCTCATGTTGAACATAAGCTATAAAAGTTTTAAGAAAAACATAAATTGGTTTAATTTTAACCTATTAAACAAGTTTAACCCTAGTTAATAGTGTCATGGATACCAATGCCATGGAATTCATTCATTTGAATGTTCATCCATGACTTGTAATAAACTTATAACTAACATTTAGTTTAATTTCAATTCATTCTTAATTAACTTCTAGTTAAGTCTTAGTTCAATTCTAGTTAATTTATAGTTAAGTTTTAGTTAAATTCTAATTAAATTGGAACTAACTCTCAATTAATTCTTAGTTAACTTTTAGTTAAGTCCTAGTTAACTCTAATTAGCTCTTAATTAACTCTTAATTGAATCTTAATTAATTTTGAGTTAAGTCCTAGTTACCTCTAGTTAACTCCCAGTTAAGTTTTAATTAACTTTTAATTAACTGTAGTTGACTCCAAGTTGAGTCCTAATTAAGTCCTAATTAACTTTAATTAACTCTCAATTAAGTCTTAATTAACTTCTAGTTAACTCCAATTACTCCAAGTTAAATCCTAGGATTTACCTAGCTAACTACTTAACTATTTAACCTAGCTATCTAGCCTAGGAATGTATGTCCAACCTACCTACATACCTACCTATTAATTACCAACCTCCTTAACATTTTTATTCATCTATTTATTCAAATGTCAATATGAGAAAACTATGTCCATCGTAACTTGTTCAATGCAACTAAAAAGTGTCCAATGCAACTAGATTACAACTAAAAAATGTTCAATAAAATTAGATTACAACTAAATAAACAAGTTGCAATGGACATGATTTTCTCATAGTGTGTACAACTTTGTTGTTAAAGATAATCGTACTTACAACTGAAAATGGACATGTAAGTTCAATAGTACATACAATAATTCTTTTTCATTTGTCATTGGATGTGATAAACTATGGTTGACATTAATTCATCTCTCATGAACTTTTTCATCCAAAATGCATAGTAGTCACATTTGCAATTGCAAATTGGCATGTGTCAAGATTTAGTTACATTTGTTATTAAAAGTGTTTGTGACTTGGGAACATGTAGGACTACAACAATTACAATTGCAAAATTAGTTGTTTTGACACTAGTTGTACCCATAGTTGTAAACATAACGTAAAATGGATAAGATTTCTTGTAGTGCATAGTCCTTGGGCAACTTCCTTAAGCAAGTTGCTTTTGGAAGATAGGGATTTGCAAATTCCTCACGGGTACTTAACCAAATTTCCTTGGGCAACTTTCTCAATCAAGTTGTCGTTGGAAAAATGGGACTTGGAAGCCCAGCCAAGTTGCCCAAAGAACAACCCCATTCTCCAAGCAACTTGGTTAGAATATTTCCCAAGCAATTGGTTAAGGTTCCAAGTTGTCCAAGTCCCCATCTCCCTAGGGACCTTGGTTCCCAATTCTTGGGCAAAAGTTACACGATGGATGAATAATCTATGTGTTAAATCTATTTTACAACTTGTCATCTATATTGAACAACATTTTTTTCAACTTTTCATTTATTATTAGGTAGTTAGTTAGTTTAGATAGATAATTAAACTACAAAATTATATACAATAAGTAAGTAGGGGGGCTAGATTAGGTACCTAGGCTACGTACATAATTAGGTCAAATAAGTAATTTAAGTGGGTAGATAGGTTAAGCAAATAGGTTAAATATGTAGTTAAACTACTTGTAGATAGGCAAGGTAGGTAGACTATGTAAGCTAGGTAGGTAACCTATGTAGGTTGCTAGGGTAGGTAGCTCGGTAAATAAGTTAGTACATTAAGTCATTAGGTTAGGTAGACTAGGTACATACATCACAAACTTACAATATCACAAAATTTCAATAGAATCTATGTGAAAATTGTAAACCAATATGTTTGTGCAAAATCCATGGGTTTCAAAGTGTAAAAATGGGATGAAATAACTTCTATATAAATGATGTGTATTTTCTACTTGTGATGTCTTCATATGAAGTACATGCGATTTACTGTAATTAAATATGTACAGTTATCATGATGTAATTTTGGATAAAACTATGCAAATTTTGTGTATTAAACATGAACATTCATGTATGTCATTCAAAAACAATATCTCATCCATTTGAGTATTTAAAATATTGAATACCTACAAATATCATTCATATTAACCATAGCACGAAATTCATGCAATTTTTGTACAAACCCATGAAAACCAAATTTTGCACAAAATTTATATGAACCTATGAAACATGGTAAGTTTGTGATTAGGTCAAGTAGGGTAGCTAAGTTAGGCTAGGTAGGTACATTAGAAAAAAAACGATCATACTAATAAAATGACACAAAATATTGTTTGTTAAAGATGTGATGCAATGGTTTAAGACTTGGTTTTTCAATGTGAAAATTAAAGGTTCAAGTCCTCAACCTTGCAACCTATGCATATGCTAAAGTTAATCCTAGGTTGCTAGCTAAGCTACCTAGTTTAGGGTTAAGCATAGGTTGTTAGTTTCCACTTCCTAACCTAGGATATCTACCTACCTTTTTTTAACCTACATAATAAAAATGTGTGCATTGGACATTTGTTATCATATGTATGGTCATGCATGTGTATGTGTTTGGTCATAGATGCATCACAAATGTAGTCACAACCTTGGTGTGACTAAGCCTATGACCATCCAAGACAACATGGATGAAAAAAATGGTTGAGATACATGGAGGATGCAATTGTTGTTGTGATTGGGTGCCACATAATGTCCCATGTATTGTCATTTACAATAATGCTTTTTACAACTTGTGCAAAACAATTAGACATTGTAATGTCATTTGTGATATTTACAACTTAAAACTAGTCATAAATCTAGTCGTTAATACATGAATTCCTTATAATGACATTTAAAAAAAAAATTGTCCATGAAAAAATGGGAATATGGGAAGGGGGATGTCCCCAAGAGAACTTTGTTGGGGCTTCCATGTCCCCTCCTCAAGGCAACTCGGTTGAAAAAAGTTGCTCAGGGAAACTTGGAAACTTTGGTAAGTGCCTTTCTTCCCAGAGAAGTTGCAAGTCCATGTCCTCCCACGGCAACCTTCTTTGCTTGAGGAAGTTGCCTGAGAATTACATTCTCTTTTTCATCCATTGCAAAATAAAATGAGAATTTGAGAAAATAATCGAAACTTGAACCAATGTGCTAAAGAGGGGAGATTATAAGCATTGCACCATAATTTTATTTCTTTGAAAAATTGGTGCAAGAAAGATATGTAAAGCTTTCATCATAGTTTGGGTGTCATACAAAAAATAGAAAACATTTCTTTTGTTGAGCATCGTCTTGCAATTGGATTGAGCCCAGTGCTGCATTTAATTTGTTGCTCATATTGAGTGCCTGCCAGAAGGGGGGAGAGGTCCTCTGGAAGACCACGAGTGTGTGTAAATTTGCATTTTAGTGAACCCAACCCCCCCCCAACTTTTCAATTCTTAGAGCATCTCCATCACAAGTTGCAACCCTGTAAACTCACCGAATAAAACCAATGTTGACAGTCACAAGTTGCAGGTCACAGCGAGGCAAGTACCATTGATCTAATGAAAAAATATGAGGATCAGTGATGGTAGCAGGTAATGCAAATCCAAAACTGCCCCTGGAACTGCCTCCAGGACCAGTTTACCTGAGAAACTAGTTTGAACCCCTGTTTCTTTTCCAGGTGCGGATTGTTTTCATCCTCACTTCTAATTTCGTCCCCAGTTTCAATGAAAACTGGGATCCAGTAGCCTCATTTATGGATACTTGAAGGATCCCTCTGATGCATCAACCAGTCACCCAGCAACCTATGGATCAAGACTTACCAACCCAAACATTGACATCAATTTGACATTTTAACATAAGGTGGATAACTCAGTGCCACTTGCAAAGCTGGAAAGGATCACAACCCATGTCCCAATTAGACATGTAGGATATGTATCTATCTAAATCACGTTGATAGTGAGGTGTACAAAATGCTATGCTGGTGATTGGCCAGTCACATAACAATTTGTCATGTTCATAACAAGTTTTAGAGAGCAAAAAATCAACATCACAATCTTTGATGCTAACCCATCATACATCATAGTCATCAACATCTTTCCAGTACTTTCTATTTCCCACTGCATAAAGTGAACTAGGGTAGAAAATAGAGTGGTGACAAGGGGTGAGTGTGGGGGAGGGGCTGTCACAAGTTTCTCAAGACTCTATATAGAAAGAGCTACAAAGGGGAACTCAAAGGTTAACTCAGTCCCTCTTCTTTTGTGCTAGTTTTCTGTCTCCTGGAATTCATTTTTTGTGGGTCTTGAGACTTATAGTATAGCTTGTAACTGTGAAGCAACTCTGAGAAAAAAACTCTATTGTAGTGCAGTAGCTATGGCTGTTCATCAGGGGATCAATGGGAAAGTCATTATGCCAATGGCAGCCTGTGTGTTTGTGGTTCTTATGCAGTTACTTGTGATGGGAAAACCTGTGACCTGCCAAGAAACAGTTGTTCTCATCTCAAATGAAATGCCAGGGGAGGTCCTGCAGCTTCATTGTCATTCTAGAGATAATGATTTAGGCCTGCAAACGCTTGGTTACTCATCAAGCTATCAATTCCATTTCAATACTAACATTTGGGGGACAACACTGTTTACTTGTGACTTTACTTCTACTCATCACCCTGAGTCTGTTGGTATCATTGTCTTTCAAGGCCCTAGTTATGGTTTCATGCCATGTGAATTTCACTGCAACTGGGTGGTGACTCCAAACGGCTTTTATCTGTTGGGTCAATTTGAGAAGCCTTGGCCACAAGACACCAATACAAATGTCAGGACTCATACTTGATTCTCTTTCCATTTTTGTGATGGATGCACATTCATATCTAGATGTATTTATTCTGTGTGAATATAGGTGGCCATCCTATGTTGTAGCTGCTACTGATAATGGCTAGATGATGTATTTATCATACTGTGATTTTGGTATACTGAGACTGATATGAAAGGTTAAGTAATCAATTTATATGTTGTATTTTGCAGGTAATGACCCCTTTATGATCTGACCATGGAGACATCTCTATACGTAATTTGATGTTCTGTTTGCACCACAATAAGTCCATTGGATTAGAATCAATGTTTAGTTCCTAAGGGCTCATTTATAAGACTTTGTGAAATATAAATCTAGGGCAAATCCCATTGAACAGACTCAAAGTTGTTACAGGAGTTTGCAACACTTAATATAAAACTGAAGTCCTATATTTATGGATTCTTTCGTGAATAATCTTTTTCTGAAATGTCCACAAATTGAATGCATCTGATGTCTTTGTTGCTCAAGGTGTTTTCAAACAAACATCAAAGCTACATTATAGCTTGGACTTAGGACTGATGCAACTTGTCATGGCATTTTGCATGCTGCAAAGAATGTATTGCCACTAACAATACTTACAAACTCTCAACTAATCCAATTAATTCCTTTTTCTGGACTTGAATTATAGCTATCATCATTCAGCCACTGCAAGAGGTTGCACCTCATGGTGAACATTTCTTGGAGCCACTATTTGCTCCCAATGTGCATGGTGCTTATGATATTTCTGCAAAAATCTCAAGGTATTGACCATGTATATATGATCAAGTATTTGGCTGTCAGAAAACCGTATCACCTATATCTTAAATCTGTCTAATTGTTTTCTGTTTGTGCTGTCAGAAAATCGTATCACCTTCATCTAAAATCTGTCTAATTGTTTTCTGTTTGTTTGCACAAACATGAGGTTGCACCCACATGAAGACTCAGCCATGATCACTGGGTTCTAGTGAGTCCAAAAAACCAACAATCAGGAACCAGATCCAATTTCATCATCATCCCTTGATACATTGTACAACCAGTAGACCACCATATATATCCCAATGTATGCATCTATATCCTGTATCTAAAACAAAGAGCATAAAAACAAAGGAATAGAAATAGTAGTAGTTCAAGGCAGAATTTTGTGTGCTGTAAGGCATGACATTTAAAAAGATGACCAGACAGTGGTGATTTCAGCTAGAACAAATTCGTTGACGGTATCAACTTAACACTGACATTTGTTAACAGCACTTTGCTGATTAGCCTTTGTCATCTGACTTGGACAAGGTTCAAACACAAGGTCTTACCAGAAGGTGTAGATGCATCCTAGTATTGGACTTCCAAACCATACACACTACCAAGTCCCCAGATTACACAGATACTGAATATCCAGGTTCCAGGACTGCAAATGAAGTTGCAAATTCATAATTCCAAGCATACCACAGAGCAAGTGTTCTCAGACAACTGTATACATAAGAAATCCAACACCTGGTCCTCAACAATTTGCCTCTTTAATGAAGATGCTGCCAGCCTATTGTGGCCAACAAGAAAACAATGCACCTTTCAGCCAAGTTCCCTGTTGTTTCACATTCAAACAACATCTAAACCTATCCAGAGCCTGAAAGAAAGTCACAGCTTCTTCCTCCCCTTCAAGCAAAGCATGAGATTGACATGAAAATGTAGGCTCTAATCTGCATAGAAATTAGGCTTCAATGGCAGTGTGCAGCCAGAGCGCTGAATGATAACATTAGCAGCATAGTTTCCTGCAGCAACACAGTCACTAATGCTCTTTCCCAACACCAATTGCGACAAAAATCCTCCCACAAATGAATCCCCTGTAAGCCACAATGACATCAGCCACTTTCCAGCACCATACACGTAGGGTAGATACCCTGACATTGTAGCTAATAAATGAATCCTATCAGAACACATTCCACTTCTTTGGATTCTACAGCATGTCATAAATGGTCAGATGGTCATGGCTGTTTCCATTACTCACCAGCTGCATTTGTGTCCACCAACTTCTCCTTTGGCAGCAAGATAACTGGAAATTTAGTGACCTGAGCAGTGTGGAAACCAATCATCAGTTCTACTTTAAAATCTTTAAGAGAGCTCACACACACGCTGACTAACAGGCCAGCAAAGTAGACCGAGAAAACATTACATCAGGCCTGTATTTTCTTTCTCAACAATTGTCACACAACATCAGATGGTTCCTTGCTGAATGGATGTTTCTGAATCTGATTATCCTCATACAACTCAAGTCTCTCCTTTCTTGCTGGAAGGTCTAGTCATAATATGGTTTCATACCTTGCCATCTTCAGCAACAATTGAGGGATCTGTACCCTGTGTGATGACCACAATACGCTTGTGTGTGCCACATGCCTTGGGCAATGCTGCCAACTTCAAGGCAATTACTTCTGTATCCTCTGTCTGCAACATGAAATGAAGCTCCACATGTAAGAAAGAAGGATTGACAACAGATATTCTGCAGATATTAGGACAGAGAGTTAAAAACAAAAACAAAGCCCTTGCATCATTGATTGACAATAATGACTGCAAGACAAGCATTGGTACAACAGAGTGAAAAATTACCTCCCAGCCTAGAACTGAAGATATTGTCTTAGCCTCAGTCTCATTTCCAAAGAGTAAGTCCACATAGCTGCAGTAAAACACTCCCATCCATGGCCAGAAAGTGAAGAGACATAAGATAATCTCACAACCCTCATAAAGTGTTGGGACAAGAAATTTTGTCCATAGTCAGATGAATAAGCAAGGTAAGATAAGAGTGAAGCTCCATGCAAGAGAAACTTCCTTCTGTAAATCTACACACAAGAAATAAGGGTTTGTATGAGTTGAATTTCCAGTATTCATCTTTCAGAGACCAGCTTTTGAACAGAAAGACCTGCTCTGGATGACACCAGCATGAGAGTAGAGGAACTTACGGGAGAACCTCCAAGAGCTTGTCCTTGAAAAACTGGCAGATGAATGGTGCAGCCAAGTTTACCATGTAATACTATCATCACCCATCCACACCCAAGTTGTTTTAAACTCTGAATCCTATGATGAAGAACAAAAGCACAAATGACCTTCTTGCCTGTGGTTAAAGAGATACTGTGTCTAGTGGACATGAAATTGGACTTAACACTTCAGTCATGGTTTCAGACACACTTTTCCTGTCTCTGCAGCATGCTTGGCCACCACCAGCATAGAATCTGGTGAGACTGTTAAGAAGAAACCCGAACTGTAGAAGAACTTTGCCTTCTCAACTGCACAACAAGAATCCATCAAACCATTATTCAAATGTGTCATACATATCCTTATGTTGTTGCCACAATCACCAGCCCTTATAGTGAAGAATCCTTTTTCCTCCTAAACAGCCCAGTCTAAGCATATTTGTCCTACAACCAAAGACATCACAGCATTGAAGGATATGAGGAGACACAAAGGGCACTGAAACAAGACAGGAACAGACAGGGACAGTGCTCAGTCAGTATACACTGTGGCCAAACCAGACATAACGATCACAGAATCAAACTCTCATTTATAAGTTTCAGGTTTCGAAACTACTAATTGACCAAGTGTCCTGAGGGATATCACATGTTTCAAACTGGGCTCTTCAACTGCCATAAATAGTTCTCCAAGTTGTGCCATACTTAATGAAGTAATACCATAAAAGGGGTAAGCTTCAAATGCACCTACCAAGAGCCCAGTTCTCTGGCTTCTTCAAGTGGTCAATCTTGTAGTTGTTGGCAGCCGACAAGTTTGCCACCAAGGACCTGTAAATATAGACAAGTTTTTTGAGTATATTAACACTGGAAGTATAGGAAGTCCTAAGTCTAAAGAGATGGAACTTCACAGGCACAAGTTCTTTGACAGGGAGAATAACTGACTTAGAACTTGGGTTTTAACTTTTAACTAGGGTGCCTCCTGTACTGTCACCTGATTTCTATTTTCTAAGCCATTCTGAGTTGAAAACAAGGAGAATGACTCGGTTGAAACCACAAAATGACAAGATTGTATACTTTGAACCCACAGAGCAAAAATCCTCACAGTACTATGTTTTGAGTTTTGAAACCAGAAAGAGGATAACCAGATGAAAAGACATTGTTCTATACTTGGCAGTTAAACTTATCAATGCCTGGATTTTCAAGGTTTTCCAACCAGTTGGTGTTTGTTCCCTTGATATATTGTAGATTTGGGAATGCATGCATTCTGGACCAAATATGGTGACATGAAAAAAGATAAGCACCGTTCACGACTCCAATGAGCACTCAGTACATCAGTTGCTATGGAAGGGGAAAATGCAGACCCATCTGAACTGCAGGCCTTACTAACTCCTTTTCTGAACCACCACCATGGGGCTTGGCCATTTGTAACTTAGATAAGGGTTGTTTAACTGGAAAAGCTTCTAGTTCCTAAGCTTGCAAAATACAAAGTAAATTGACTGGAATTAGCTAATATGAACAACCAAACTGATTTGTAGCTCTGACCTCAGAATGTGAACTCAACCAGCCCCCATTATGTCTCATGTATTTGGTGGTATATTCATGTCTTTTTTCATCCACTAACAGTGTATGTTCACCACATTCAGAGTTATCAGGATGAGCTTGTAGGGAATTAATGTTACCTCTCCCCATCAACCACGAGGACAGCACAAGTACCAGTGGCAGTAGTTTGGTCAATGTCATATTGTACCTTCAGCATCACAAATAGCACACCAAGAATGGTATATGAATCAGTCATAAAGACTTTTCACATGTAGACAAAAGGGACACATCTCCAAAATGTTGGACAGCAGCTCTAGACTTTTTCCTGGAGTAGAACTTTTTGCCTAAAGCGACTAAAATCTGCACCACACCAGGTATCTCAACATCAAGAGGAAAAGAGCTGATCTATTTACGGAATGAAAGCCATTTGAGTCATTCTGGCATTCAAGGACAAGATAAACAGGATGCCTTCTTGCCATTTCTCGTGCATTAAAGATACAATAGAATAACTCTTAACTCCCAAAGTAACTTTACTTGCAACATATAAGGCTATTCCAGTACTAAAAGTTGTGTCTGTACAAACAAACACAGGGAACTGCAGGATTCTACTCTTCTCTTCCTCCATGGACCAAAAAATAATTGATAGCATACCACACTGCTCATTTCTACAAGACCCTCACAGATCTACATAGTACACACCAGAAACATCAGAATATGTCCTCGACAAAACATGACAGAAACATAGACAAACATAGATGAGGGGTTCAGAAGGTGCAGCAAATTACATTTACACCACCTTCAGACGCAAGTTTCTGCATCTGCTTTCCAAAGTCATCCTCTCCAATACAACCAATATAACTAGTTGCCTTTGGAGTTTGAAGCAGCCACTGCACCAAGTACAAGGGACAGAAATTATGTTACAATTACACATGAAAAGATTAAGTAGGCAAGAAGAAGTGATAGGCATGTGCACAGCTTTTCATTTTAAAAGACAGTGAAACCTAGTCTCCAGTCTGAAAGTTGCACCAAAGCAGGGAGGCCTTTCTTTAACAGAAGCCCATCAACACAATTTTGAAGAACATAATTCAATGACTAAGAAATTAGTTTGATCACTTGATTCCAAAAAACATTTCTGTTATATGGCTAAAAATTTAACTTTATCACTTGATTTTAAGGAAATCTACTGCATTTGTGTGATGGCATAAAGGAAGCTGTTGAGTTATCTAAGCTTATCTTCAGCCAACACAGTTCATTTTTCTTAAGAATGAACCAATTCACCTGTGCCACCCGGATAGTATTTTGAGTTGCACCTGTGCACAATGACCAAAGAGAGAAGTGAGTTCTTCTAAGATTCAGTATCAACAATCACTGACTCTCTGAGCAGTGAAACCAGATTGTAAAACTGAAAGACATAATAGCAACAGATTTAAGTACATATCCTGAAAAGGCTGCTACAATGTCGTAATGCAACATGTATTCTCTTACCTCCAGCAATGTACTCAACGTCCGGCTTTGCTGCCAATTCTTTGTACCTGTGGAATGGACACAATACCACATGAACTATTTCAAGCACTTTAAATCAAAACTTGCCATTGTCTCCACATGTATTCAACATAATTGTGAGCCCACAACCATCCATAGCAGCATCAATTTAGATGCATTAGCATACACTCAAGGACTGTCAAACATCTATAGTAAAATCCTTCTGATGATACAAAAGTACACAGAAAGATTTGAAGTCCACCCCTTTGACTGAAAAAACACAGCAGCTATTCATGGAGCTAAACACTCACCTCCTCTGCCAGTGGCAGTTTTCCACCAGTTGATTGACATCCTCTAGACCACTATAAACAACAACTGAGGAACAAATGCCTCAAGCCAACAAATCAATAGTCAACAGCCATTGACCATAAAAGATAGCCACAGCAGGTGAAATGTCTTCCCTTACATGGGCACATGCTTGTCCTCAGCAAGAATAGCATTATTGGGTGTCACGCCATACCTACACACAACATGAGTCATTAGACACTTGAGAGAAAAGCTCCAACAGCATGATTTAGATCTCGTTTCACAACAAGTGAGCCAAACATGGCAAACTCTCCTCATAAAGATCTTTTAAGTTCTGGCTACAGATTCAGCAATCAGTCATTCAGGCACACACAGTTAGTTTCTCTTGTGGGAGACATTTCCACTACACAGCCGCGATCAGTTGCTCTAGTGAGTGCACAAGATATCACTTTCAAACCACAGAGCATGCATGACATGGCCAAATTTTTCCAGTAACACAGAGTCATTGAATCAGGAAAGTTGGCAGTGTCTTCTAGTTGCAAACAACTCCTTGCTTTATGAACTCTGACCACCTCAGAAGGTCTCATCGACAAGATCTGCTAGAAGGGAAAATGTGATCACCCTCATTTTCTACTCTGGGATTCACGAGGACAGAAATCAGCTGTGTACATATGCTGTTAATACTGTAGATCTGGAAGTAACGCAAAAGGACCTTGCGGATCTGCACACAATGTTAGCCGTGGAATCTGGATCCTGACGCAGACGGATCTGTCGAATTTCCAACACAAATTTCCATATCTAACCGTCATACTGGTGTTTTGTAGCTGGCCTGAAAAGAGACGCAGATCTTTTAACACTGCAATGATGCAAAATGCACAACTTAGATCATACTGCAACCTGTAGCCAGAAGCTTAGGAGGAACGTCACAGAGTGTGATCTTCAGCTAAAATGCCGGGGACTGAAGGCTTCACACCTTCGAGGAAAAACTAAATCCCTTCCGTAAATAGAATTCCAAAATCCGCTTCCACATGAAATAAGACTACCATCACACTCTCCCTCCCTTTCTCGCAGTCAGAATGAACGCAATCTTTCTCAAACACAGCGATCACCAAAAAGAAGAATCCAACACAACCCTGGCACCCGAACTACATCCGAAAAGAAAGGAATAAAGCCAGATCCCCTCCAATGATCACCAGCATTTCCATCATCACACGAGACAATAATAACAACATGACGACGAGTAGATAACACCGTCGTCCTCCTACAGTTCACATTCACAAGACACAACTTCTTTCCTAATCATCATCATCATCACCATCATTATGATTCCAGAATCTCGAGAAACAGAACGAGGACAAAGAGCAGGCACAGTGAGTACTTGTCCAGAAAATCGTGGCCCACCACAGCAGAGATGTCCAGCAAAGGGTTTCCCATCCCCAACAAAACTCCCTCGGAAGCCATTGCTGCAGATTGGATCTGGAAAACGGAATAGCAACCGCTCTGCGGAGCGAGATCTGTCGCCAAAGTGCAAGCGCAGTGCAGTGCAGCGCCGCGCAACGCAGACGCGAGCGAGAGGAGAGAGAGAAAGAGACAGGAATAAAGAGCTTGGCAGGGAACAAGGGTTAGGGTGCTGCCTGTATGATGGTAATGGAAAAAAAAATCACATCCCAAATCCAAACCAATTCATCCATCCATGCTCCGAGTGTTCTCATCGTTTATCCCATTTTACTTATTTGCCCAAATCTTTTCATCAACACCCAATTTTTTAATCTTTCGTGTTTTAATTGGGGTATTTATTATCATTGAAAATTTCATCAAAAGGAGTATTAAAAAAAATTTAATGCAGAAATGAAGTGATTTGTTTCGAGTTTTCAATCGCCAGAGTTTAAAAACAAATAAATAAAAATCATCAAATAGCCAAGAATATAGAAAGATGATTATTTTCTTTTTTACTTTTCAAATCTTGGATGTCAAATGTGAAATTGAGTGGTCCCCATTTATTGTCTTTCCATTGTGAAAATAATTTTTTAAAAAAAATTCATATATATATATATATATTCAAAGGTGGGCCAATACATGTATTTATTTGAACTTACCCAAAAAAAAAAAAAAAAGGATTTTCACCATAGCATGAACTCTGCTGGAGCTTTACATGGGAAAATTGCACCACTCCCAGGGAAATTCATGTCTTACAATTGTCATTATTATAGTACCTGGGCCAGTTGAACATTAATTGTTATTTTCAGAAATGTTGAAATTTTTATAAAATATTTTTTGGGAGGAAAATAAAGAATCTGATGAAATATTTGAGAAAATGAGTCCTCAAAATCAATTAATTATTTGACAAACATGTGTTGAACTGGCCAAGCTAACTATGATACTCAATATTTGTAGAGACATGCTTTCTTCTTATTTATGTGAAGCACAGTTGCATTTTAATTTTATTTTTGGTATATTTTGGTCTCTCACTAAGCTGACTTCGAGAATTTGGAGTATTTTCTATAATTACAAAAATCATATTCAATCCCATTCATTGACATGACAATGATATTGTAAGAACAATAACTTACACAATTTTGAAGGAACTCTCCAACTTATTAAAATAATTTCAATCAAATGAAAGTTGCCCACTAGGTTGCCCTTCCTCACTATTCTATCATTGTAACGTGTCCCTTTGCACTATCATGACAACACTACACATTGGAGAAGGGTTCACTAATAGATCTTTCTCCTATACATTGTGACCTTCAAAGGTATTATGGTTGTCTTTCAATACCTTAAGCTATGACTTGCATGGACATAGGACTACTAGACATAATTGAAGAGTTGGATTTTGTAGGTGTAACACCAAGGTTATTTTTACAAACATGAAGCCACATATTTGCAACTCCCATGTTGAGCATCTAACAAGTACAAATAACCATTTTTAACGAGCACAAATAATAGAGACAAAACTAGGTACCATATACTTCTAGAATGGTGAGTTTGACGATTCGTTGGGGGATTCATTAAGCATGACGGCATTTTTTTGGCTCAATAATATGTAATGACCTTGTGGGCTGGTATTTCCCCCACCATTCTTAATGCTTCTGGTGTATGGTCTTCCATCTCTTGGGCCCAATAAGATGATAAATTATCATTTCATTTCATTTCACACATTTATATGCAAATGAATTGGTGATCTTAAATGGCCTGAGTGTTTCAGGGCATGGGAACAAAGGCAGTTCCCATGCCTGAGAACAGTAGTAGCCCTTTTTGACCTAACCCTTCCCTGAGGTCAAAACCTAAACTAAATTTTGACCGCAGCAACTTTATGTCGGCTTTGCCTTGTAGACTTGTCGTGGAATCTAGAAGGCATCTTACGTTCCACAGTACAGTACCTTGCAGGCTTGTTGATGGCTTTGGCACAAATTATATTATTTTTTAGAAATGTGGAAATTTTCAAATACTTAAATTTTTTCAAAAAAAAAATTTTGAGGAGGAAAATGATTTTAAAGAATTTTCAAGCAATAATGTATTTTCGAAACGGAATCATCAATATTAATTAATTATTTGGCAGACATGTGCTGAAGCTGACCTTGTACTATGGTGTTTGTACTATGGTCTTACTCCTAACCTCTGTGAGAGTCTGAGGCATCTTTACATATTTATAAGCTTGTGACTCTTGATAGGGTGACATAGGGTCCTTTGTTGGGAAATTAGGTTTAAGTTCTTAAGAATCCTACCTATATTTTAGTTAATGTGTTGTTTCCGTGTGACAAATTGTTTTTTTAAAACCTCAAATTCTGATGACTTTGGCCCAATTTTTCACAAAAACCCTTTTGGTATGAGTTGCATTGGATTTTTATTTTTATTTTGTTGCCAATTGGCAAAAATTCTCCCCAAAAAATACTCCAGTTTCCATGTCTCACGTCTACGAGTAGACTACGCCGCCAAGATGTCAACAACTACCTTTCCATGGACCTCAAGGATAAACTCCAAAGTAAGTTGCAGAAGAACTTGCTAGCCTCACTCTTGACTTCACTTAACTTATGTCCTGAAATCCCTGTTGAGGTCAAAGTAGATTTTCACTTAGCTCAAAAACTTGACTTCCAAAGCCTCAAAACATTGAAACAATCTACATTATGGTGCATTCACACTTGATGTTAAGTCAGTGTTAAATGAAAATCTAGGTGGCATCTTGGGTGGCACTCAATGTTAAATGGACAATAGCTTAATGTTAAGTGAATGTTAGCTTAACATAAAATGTTCATGGTAAGTAGGTGTAAGTCTTAAATAAATGACTAGCATGGTGTTAGGGGACTCAACACTAGAGTCCCTAAACACCAAGTGTGAATGCATCTTTAGGTAGTCCACTCCAATTGGACTTTCTTATTTCATGCTGACAAGGATTCTGTTCCTTGTAAACAACTCCCTTTTTATTTCTATGTGCATTTTGAGGGATCTTCCCATGAAGAAGATCCCTAGGGTGTTATGCCAAGGGGAGCTCCCCCAATTTTAAATGTTCCCACGTTCCCATGGAAATATTTCCTTTTTAAGAAAAGGGAAAAAAGCGAGGAAATAAAAAGAAAGTTGTTTAGGTAAGGGGAGGTTCCAGTACTTGTGCATTCTCTTGAGGTTTGGGAACACCCTCAGGCTCATGCCCTTGGGTGCCCCTCCCTTGGAGAAAACACTCATACCGGAACCTCCCCTACAACTTAAGCTAGATTCACACACACAGTTAGTAGGGATACTTTTATTCTGTTTAACCCTCTCTTGATTGGCGGGTTAAAATGACTCAAGTATAAGGAGTAAACTAACCCCTGTGCTGTTCATACAAGTGAGATACATAAAATTATAAGTATGATGGGGTTCAATTTAACCCTACATTGAAATACCGTTCACATTGAGGGGTTCTCCAAAAAGTTTGGGCAGCTTGGGGAAACTTATGAATTTTTTTCCCATGCTGCCGAAAAAATAATTTCATTCCGAAGAATTCCTGAGATCCAGGATGTTTCAAAAAAATTCAGCAGTTTGGGATTCTGCCTGATCATTTCGGGCAGGTTATATAGGTTGATTTTTTTCCCCTTTCTGCTAGGAGCTTGAAAAATCCTGAAGCTCAAAAAGACTTGGGATTTCCAGGATGCTCAAAAAAATTCGGGCAGTTTTGAAATTTTTAGGTTGCCCAAGGAATATACAAATGTTTGAAAAAATTCATCGTTACCCCAACATTTTTGGCACTCTGGAAAAATCCAGATGCTCGAAAATTTTGGGCGTTTGGGAATTTTTATGCTGCCTGATAATTTCAAGCACCTTCAAAAGGTTGAAGAAATTCTTCATTTATGCCCAAACATTTTGGGCGCTTTGAAAAAATCCTGATGCTGGATTATTTTTAGAGAGTTTGAGAATTTTTATTTTGCCCGATAACTTCGGGCAGATTATAAAGGTTGAAAAAAGTTACTGCCTATCATTCCCAGTGCTTTCTAACACGAAAGAGAGTACATTGCTGAGAACAACATTAGAAGCTCTTGTAATTTTAGTAGGCAATCTCCTTTTGTGTTTTCTTAAGATGAGATGGTGAATTTGTGAACCCTATTTGTTTATGATTAACCCTTAAGAGCCCATCAACCTAATTTATTTTTTTGATGAGGTAAGTGCCGCTAAACTGCATCAAATCAATTCAAATCTCTGTTTGGCTCGATAGAGGGCAAAGATCTAAGCCCTCACATGTCTATAAAGCACTCAGAGAAAATTTGTAGTGTATGTGGAGGGCACCTTACATCCATGACTTGCCCTGATAGAAATTGGGAAGGATATTAGGCCTACTCCTCAAGGGTGGGAGGGAAATCATGCCTACTTATAGGTGTAAGAACCCTCCCACTATTGAGGAGTAGGCATAAGAACCCTCCCTTTCATATGCCTCACAATCTACATAGGTTTGGTTCATGATGAATTTTGCCTTGTTTTTTTACAATAGGTAAAGCCCATGGGTGGGGGACATTCCCAAAATGTAGGGCCGGACTCAGCTACTGCCTCATCCTAGGCCCCTTGTTTTGAAAATGCCCTTACACCCAACAGGTCAAGGGAAGAAGAAGATGTTAGGATAACCTATCAATTGGTCTCATGCAACTGTGACACCCTAATTTTTCAGACCAATTTTTTTTGGGTATGTCACTTGTTGATCAAGCTTTTAAAAACTACTTCAAAATGATGATTGAAACATTGCATGAGAGAAATCCAGAAAGTGAGGTGGTTTATTTCATTGCAGAGACGGTAGTCAAATGTACCGATTCCTTTTTAAACTTATTAATTGAACCTATTGACAATTAATACTTGAAAAGTTTAATACAATTTTTTTTCATTTTTTTTTCTAATATCAAGGATTAACATACATTTTGTATTGATTATAAATTGGATTTCAGAATAAACATAACCTCATTATGAAATTAATTAATTTTCAATTTTACCCAACAATCAATATATGGCACCCTATATTTTTATTTTGTGTATTTTTTAATTCAAAGAAGATTGTCCCTTCCAAGATACGTAATGATTTTTGAAAAGATGACATTACGTTTATCATGCATATAATATTAAAAGTTGTGAACTATGTATATATAAAGGTTAAAATAAAAATAAAAATAAGCTAGCATCAAATGAGAAATTTAAAAATAAAACAAATCAAAGCTGTCTCAATACAAGAAATTTTGTTTTTAAAATTTAAAATTTTCATGATTTTTATCATTTATAATTCATTTCACATTGAAAACTTCAAACTTATGTGAAGTTTTTGATCAATCATATGTTTAATGATATTTATGGGGTTGTTTATCAATATTTTTGACCAGAAGCATATGGGATAATTATAAAATCTATAGTTTATTGCTTTTACTTCACATAATGGATGAACATAAGCACAAAATATTGGTGACTCTTGTTTTTACTATGGCCATGTATCAAGTGACTATGCAAGCGGTTGCATTGCAATCAGTAGCTATTGGACAACATTGAAGTATGATGAAAGTACTGTTGTTTTCCATGGAGTTTGTTGATGTGGCATCAAAAGTTTGCAACGTGTGGAGGTATGAAAGGGTGGTGGGATACATGAAGAATCAACTTTTGGGGAGCTTTTCTAAAATGATGTTTTGGCAATGAACAAGGTTAAGCTATGACACATTTCGTTCATTGATTAGGGTTGTGTCCAAGTCTTGACCAAAAAAACATGCATGAAAAAAAACATCCTTGTTAGAACTAGAGTAGCAATGGCTCTTGCATGATTAGGTAGTGGAAATTCTTTGCAAATGTGTGGAGCGATCATTGCAAAAAATATAATATCAATTATAATGAAAAAATTTTGTTTAACAATCATAAAGCACTTTGAAACCATTGGTGATCCCCAAATTGATTAAAGACAAGATCAAAAAAATCATTTCTAGTTTTGAAAGCTTGCATGGAATTCCAATCATTTTAGGTGCCATAGATGGTAGTTACATTCCAATTGTTCCACCAAAGGTGGACGCAAAATCATATAATTATCAAAAAGGGTTTTACTCCACATTGATTCAAGGAATTGTAGATGCAAAATACAATTTTTGGGATTAGGATTATGAGTGGGCAAGAAGTATCATGATTGGGTTCTTTTTCAAAAGACAAATGTAGGAAGCCACGTGATAAGGGACAAATTCTACCTTATAAGTTGATAAATAATGATGTTTATCCAATGCAACCATGGTTTTATTTTCCCTTCAAAGATAGAAGCTATGGTAACTCATGAGACTTTAACAAAAAACTTCTTTGAATCCAATTTGAAAAAAAAAAGGCCAACACACCTTCCCAAATACATTTGATTTTGGGTTAAAATGTGATGAATGACTCAAAGGTTCACATCTTATGTAACTTATAATATATTTACAAGATCTCCAATTTGACCATCCATGTTTTTGAGTAAAACATTGGTTTTAACAAATTGTTGTAACATGGTTGTACTATTTTTAGCCATGGTTGGAAGAATGTTTATATATATTATATTATATTATTTATTTATATTTATTTTTGTTCCTTTTTAACCTCATCTAGCGTGAAAGGTTTTTCCATTGGCTTTTTACTATCTTCAATTTTTTAAAGTACTATCAAAATCTACTTGGGATTTTGAACTGCCTACAACTTCTTTAATTTCCTTGGTAGAAATGTTCACATCTTTCATCACATTTCCATTTCAATGCCACCAACTATTCAATGCATCACAGAAAGCACATTCATGACGATCATTATTTGAAATTTTGTTTGCAATCTTATCATCTTTGTATTGTTGTAAATTGCATTAAACTTCTACTTGTAAGCAATTGGAATCATCAAGAATCCAAGGATGGAAACCAACATTTGGGTGTGGAGCTTCAACATTTATCCACTTTTTAAAAAAAAACCAATTGAGGTAAGAAGCCATGAAATACAAGCTAAAAACAACTTTTAAAATTTTTTTTAAAAAAATGCAATACATGAATTTTAAACCAAATAGAAAACATTTGAAATTGTTTGAAATAAAGATGGCTTGGTGGTTAGTTCCTCTCCATTCACCCAAAGAAATGAGAGTTCAATCCTTGTAGTGGCCAAATTTAATAAGGACGAATGGGGGAAAATGGGGCAAGGGCAAGAAAAAAGGAGGTTTAAGGCCATTAAAAGGCCCAATGGGCCTAATTTGAATATAATATTTTGCAAT